>JAEEGK010003076.1_pt1 | contig 41747 bp, 41 predicted proteins | sample 8958771 | NCBI WGS metagenome assembly JAEEGK01 (sample SAMN16246547, study PRJNA631951) | gut metagenome | biome: gut microbiome; feature: rumen; material: SC-attached | host: Bos | place: Iran: Karaj | collected 2018-10
GACGCGGCTTCCCCGGTGCAGGGCCGCGACCGGAACGGCCCCACGGCGGTGTTCGAATCCTCCGTATGCTACGACCACACCAAGTATATGGACGGCCTTGCGGTGAACCTGAAGATCCATCCCTCCGCCCTCAACGGACAGGACGGCGTCGACAAGCTGCGGGACATGACCTACGCCTACTTCGAGAACGGCGGTATGGAGGTGCAGTACAACGTGGTCTCCGTGGATGTGCTGCGTGCGGCCCAGAAGGAGCCGGAGGATTACAAGGATCTGATCGTGCGGATCGCAGGCTACAGCGCCTACTTTGTGGAGCTGAGCACGGACTGCCAGAACGATCTGATCTCCCGTACGGAGAACAACCTGTAAGGAGATACCAGCGCCGGGAACGATTCCGTTCCCGGCGCGGTTTGATTCAAGGAAGTGCGATTTCCTGGCGCAAGAAAAAGCCGACTGGGGGAATTGGCGCAGCAGACGTCGGATAACGCCTCCATTTGACATTTTTCTTTTCTATTTCTATAATACGGATATCAATATTCAATAAGGAGATGTTCCGAATGGATCTAGCTTCCATGCTGCAGACGATGCTCAGTTCAGACAGTATTGCCAAGATGGGCGAGAAGACCGGCACGAGCGCGGACGAGGTCAAATCCGTGCTGTTTTCCGCGCTGCCCGCCATGCTCAGCGGCGTACAGGGACAGGCCAACAACCAGGATACCGTCGCAGGCTTTGCCGGCGCGCTGGATGCCCATGCGAAGGATGACGTCAGCGACATTGCCGCATTCCTGTCCAACGTGGATCTGGAAGACGGCGGGAAGATCGTCAGCCATCTGCTGGGCGGGGACAAGGATGCGGCGACGACGGCAGCGGCGGAGAGAGCCGGTCTCAGCACAGCAGCCACCGGCAGCATTCTCGGCGCAGCGGCTCCTCTGCTCATGAGCCTCCTCGGTCAGCAGGCCACGCAGACCGTTCAGGCGCAGTCCCAGGCTCAGCAGCCTTCCTCTTCCGACGGAGGCTTGCTTGCCGGGCTCCTCGGCGGCGCGCAGCAGCAGGCGCCCGCCCAGTCTTCGGGCATTTTCGGGCTGCTTGGCAAACTGTTCGGCGGCGGCGCACAGCAGCAGAGCGCGGCCGGCAATCCCATCGGCAGCATGATGGGCAGCATGCTCGGCGACGCTGATATCACCTCTCTGCTCTCCGGCCTCCTGGGCAAATAAGCTTCCGGGCTGTTTGCGGAAATCGGACATACCACCACAAAGCAGCGATTCTGAGCGATCATTCCCTCGAAGAGCCTTGAAAGGGATTTCAGGGCTCTTCCTCTTTTGCCGCCCGGGTCCTGGGGATGAAAGAAAGCAACGAAGGGAGAAACAGGAGATATGGGAGAAGACAGAATGGATTTCCCGGCATTGGCTCCATGCGAGGATTATGATCCGGCATCCCTCCGCCGGGCGCTGGAGACCGTGATCCGGGATGCGGGCGGGCTGGACTGGGTGAAGCCCGGCATGCGCATCGGCGTGAAGCTGAACCTGTGTGCGGCCAAAAAGCCGGAGGCTGCGGCCACGACCCACCCCGCCGCTGCGGCGGAACTGACGAAGCTGCTCGTGGAACGGGGCGCGGAAGTGGTTCTCGGGGACAGCCCCGGCGGCCCCTTTGCAGCGCCGCTGATGCACCGCCTGTATGAGGCGACGGGCCTGCGGCTTTGTGAGGAGGCGGGGGGAAAGCTCAACGAAGATTTCGGCTATACCGAGGTGGAGTGTCCCGGAGGGAAGAGCCTCCGCAGCTTCGCCTGTGTGGACTGGCTCCGCTCCTGCGACGCGGTCGTCAACTTCTGCAAGCTCAAGTCCCACGGGATGATGGGTATGACTGCGGCGGTCAAAAACCTCTACGGGGTGATCCCCGGTACCCATAAGAGCGAGTATCACTACCGCTACGAGGACCCCATGCGCTTTGCGGATATGCTGGTGGATCTCAATGAATGCGTGAAGCCGCGTCTCTGCCTCTGCGACGCGGTGGAGATCATGGAGGGCAACGGCCCCACCATGGGCACTCCCCGCCATCTCGGACTGATGCTGGCCTGCCGGGATCCCTACAGGCTGGACCGGCTGTGCGCCGCCTTGCTGGGGGTGAAGGAGCGGGAGATCCCCTATCTGGAAGCGGCGAAACGCCGCGGCCTGCTGGCGGAGGAGGAGCCGGAGATCCTGGAAATGGCCGCGCCGTTTGCCCTTGCGGACTTTCAGCGTTCCGGGGCGACGGCTTCCTGGTTCGCCCGATCGGAGGACGACAAGGGGCTGCGGAAGATCGCCAAGCGCGGTATGTACGTCCTGTTTCGTTCCCATCCGACGCCGGGACCGGACTGCGTCGGCTGCGGAAAGTGCGCCCGGGACTGTCCCGCCTCCGCCATCGTCATCCGGGGAGGCCGGGCCAGGATCCGCCGGAGCGCCTGTATCCGCTGCTTCTGCTGTCAGGAGTTCTGCCCCGCGGGAGCCATGAAGGTCCGGCGTTCTCTGGCAGCCAGGCTCACCGGACGGTAAGGCGTCCGGAAGGATCTGGCTTATTGAACAAAAAGAACACCCGTCCTCCCGGACGGATGTTCTTTTACGGATGAACGAATGATTCAGCGGGAAACGGTCATTTCACGAAGTCGTCGTAGAATTCGGCATAGACTTCCGGAAGGATGGCGGCCAGGTTCGTGAACTCCTTGATATTGTGGTGCAGGAGCGCCTTGACCGGAGCCAGGGTCGGGAACTTCATGCCGTCGGGCAGAGCCTTGACCATTTTCCCGTTCTCGCACTTATACCCGAAGAAGAAGCGGGTGCGGAGCTCGCAGCCGTTGGCGGTGGGACGGAAGAAATGGACCATGTTGCCTGCGGCGGAGCAGACGATGGTGCCGTCGAACTTCGCCAGCTTCTCTTTGCTGAAGCCGATATCCGCAGGATTGCAGAATTTGATCTTGAGAGGCTGCTTGCCCATATTGCAGTCTTCTTCGATGTCGTGGGTGGTATTCCACAGCCGCTCTCTCAGGGAGAGGGACTTGTCAAGGGCGATCTCCGGATTCATGGTCTGGCAGTAATAGTGCTGATCCCGGTTCCAGATCTTGTAGCGCATGGATTCGATGGGATGCCAGGCAAACCAGAAATCGAACATCTCCACGGTAGCCCCGGGGAATTCCGTCAGGTTCGCAAGGATGGCGCATCCGTCGGGGAGATAGCCGTAGCCCAGCTCAATGGGCATGTAGCCGGGTTCAAACAGATTATCCAGATGAAGCGCGCTCTCTTCTTCGGGGAAATCCACGGGGTCCTGGGTCTGGGCGTATTTTGCAGGATCGGGTTCGACCATATCCCGCATGAAATACTTGTAAAGCGGTCCGTTTCTTTCTTCTTCTGTGATCGGTACCATAGTGTCTGCTCCTTTCCCGTTGGTTGATTTGAGCTTAGGATAGCATAAAAGCCCGGGTAAGTCTATCGGCAGGCAGGTTTTGTTTGCCTTTCCCGTTCGTTATGGATCGGCCTTGACGGGGATTCTGTCCTCGCATGGAACGCCCACCATGCATTTGCCGCAGTTGCCCTTCTTGTATATCTTGAAGAGTTCGCCGGAGCGGCCGCTGCATTTCTTCAGGTTGCGCAGATGCTCCAGGGAGATGGCGTCCACGGGGCACCGGGTCGTGCAGGTCCCGCAGCGGGTGCAGTATTCGTAGGGATCCGTGTAGGGCCGCTTCGTGGGCTCCATAGCGCAGTCCAGGATCAGGGTGACCATGGCGCCGCAGCAGCCCTTCTCCGTAATGATGTGGCGGTGGACGCCGAAGGTGCCCAGACCGGCGACGTAGGCCACGTGCCGGGTAGACCAGGCGACGGACCAGTGCAGGTCTTCCTCTCCTCCGTTATCCACGGGAATGGAAACGGAGGGGTGATCCATATCCCAGGTGGGATTGAAGACCTTGATGCCTTCCTTTTCCAGGGCCGCGGTCACAGCCTTGGCAAAGGGGACCACCACCTTGGCATGATTCCCGTAGCCGTTCACCCAGGCTTCGTCTATGGGCTCGTCGGAAGCCCGGTGCCGGCTGCGGATCTCCTCCGAGAAGGAAAAGTAGAACACGGCGACGGTCTTTGCTTCCGGCATCCACTCCTTCGGGCTCATCCACTTTTCCCCGATGATCTCCGGGTCCCGGAAGGTTTTGAACAGGGGATCGTCCGCGGCGGCAAAGCCGTAGATCGGTGCATCCATGATGGGCACGGTCACGTTCTCCTGGGGGAGGAGGACCTGGTTGTCCACGCCGGCAAAGGCGTCTTTCACGATGGCGGCAAATTGTTCCTTGTCCATAGTTACCTCTCTTTCCTCTTGCCGGGCAGGCCATGCGGCGGCGCACCCGGATACGTTCTGCGCAGAAACTGCCCGGAGCTGATCCGGCTTGTTTCCTGCGGCAGCACATTTGTTTGATCTGATTATATCATAATCGGAGAAAACCCACAAGAAAAAACGCGGATGTTCTCCTGCTGTCCTCCGTACCCGCTGTTCCGTTTGCGTTTTTGCCGAAGAGAGAGTAAAGTGTTCACAGGAAAATGAAAACCGAACGAAAGGGAGATAACCGGATCATGTTCACCGCGGAAATGATGGCCCCCTGCGGGCTGGACTGCAGTCTCTGCCTCTTTGCCCACAACAAGGAAAAACCCTGTCCCGGCTGCAACGCCGAAAGCGACGCCAAGCCCGAATTCTGCACGAAATGGTGCCGGATCATCCCCTGCGAAAAGCGGGTGAACAATGGATACCGGTACTGCAGCGAATGCCCGGATTTCCCCTGCGAAGACCTGGAGAAGCTGGAGGACCGGTATATGACGGCCTATCCACTGAAAGAGTCCCCCATACAGAATCTTCGGGATATCCGGAGCATGGGCCTGGAGGCGTTCCTGGCCCGGGAGCGGGAGAAATGGACCTGCGCCAAATGCGGCGGGCCGATCTGCGTGCACAACGGGATCTGCCGGGACTGCGGGGACAAGGCGGCGGACTGACCGGATCGGGCCGGACCGAGGCGGGATGAAAGGCAAGGGAACGGAATGAGAAACGAGTGGTCCTTCGCCAGGGACGACCTGGTCTGCGCGATCACCGAACTGGGGTTTCCCGCAGAACTGGGGGACGCCATTGCGCGGCATCTGGGAAGCCCCAAGGCCATGGATCGGATGACCCGGTATCTGTACTATGTACAGCCGGAGTCGGCGGAGCTGATCGTGGACGAGATGCTTTCCATCCGCAGCGAGATCGACGCCTGGCGGGAACGGAAAAACAGCAGATAGACGAAGGAAACGGGATCGACATGAAGAGATTCGGAGGCAGGGACCGGGGCGAAAGACGGCGCCGTTCCCAGCGAAAGCTTCTTCAGCGCGAAAAGATGATGCGCTTTTTCGGGCAGCAGGGCGGCCTTCTCTATGAGAAGCATCGCCGGAAGATCGACCGCTCCCCGGGATATATGCGGGACGGGAACGTCTCCCATTATGTCAGCGTCGGGTTTTCCCAAAAGACCCGGGACCGGGATCGGTACGGTCCGGCGGTCCTCCGGACGCGGCGGGATGAACGGGCGGCCCAGTCCGCAAGGCAGCAGCTGAAGGAGCATGGCGAGGGGCGGAGAAGGGCCTGAATCGTTTTGCGGGGAGAACCTGGCGATCCACGGGGTCCGAAGCGCTCCTTTTGTTTGATTTCTCCCGGCGGAAATAGTAAACTGTACCTGAAGATCCCGGAAGGGGAGGAAGAGACCGTGCTGATCAGACTGAGCGTGAATACGACGAAGCATACCCAGATGACGGATATCACCGGGATGATCCGGAAAGCAGTGGAGGAAAGCGGGTTTCGGGACGGGATCTGCACCGTTTTTGTGCCCCATACCACCGCCGCCGTCACCATCAATGAGAACGCCGACCCGGACGTAGTGCGGGATTTTACGGCGGAGCTGGGCAAGATCGTCCCATGGGAGGACGGGTACCGCCATATGGAGGGGAATTCCGCCGCCCATCTGAAAGCCAGCATGATGGGCTTTTCCCAGCAGATCATCGTGGATGAAGGGAAGCTGCTCCTGGGCACCTGGCAGGGGATCTGGTTCTGCGAGTTCGACGGTCCCCGCAGCAGGAGCGTCTATGTGAAGCTGATGGGGGATCCCCGCGTTTCGGAGGAAACAGAATGAGCATCGTCTATCGGGAGACCCGTGATTTCAGCCGGGATGAGCTGGAACGGCTCTTCCGGTCGGTGGAATGGTCTTCGGGCCATTTTCCCGATAAGCTTGCCGCAGCCATGAAAAACTTCGCCACGGTCTTTTCCGCCTGGGACGGAGAAAAACTGGCGGGTATGGTCTGCGCCATGGACGACGGGGTCATGAACGCCTACGTCCATTATCTTCTCGTGGATCCGGAATACTAGGGCAGGACCATCGGTACGACGCTGATGGAGATGGTCAGGGAGAAGTACAGGGACTATCTGCGCATCGCGGTGATCGCCTACGACCGGGAGCTGGCGTTTTACGAACACTGCGGGTTCGTGAAGAGCGGGGATTCCTCGCCGATGTTCATCACGTCATTGTGGACTTGAATCGGCTTTCTGCCGGAGGGATGCGCCGGCAGGACCGCCTTTGAGTGATTCTGCAAGAGAGAAAAGGAGCGCTTGAGATGGGGTTGTTTGATTTCTGGAAAAAGAGAAAGAAAAAAGCCGCTGCGGCTGCCGCGGCAGAAGCGGCGGCAACGGCGGATCTCAGCGGCGTCGACCCTGCGGAGATCGTTCCGCCGGAGACCCGGTATACCCAGGATTATAAGGATTATCTGGCGTCCCGGGAGGCGGAAGGATCGGAAACGGGAAAACGGAAAGCGCTGGTCGCCTATTTTTCCGCCGGTGGGGTGACCGCAGGCGTCGCCAAACGCCTGGCTGACGCCGCAGGCGCGGCGATCTATGAGATCCGGCCCGCCGTGCCCTACACCGAGGAAGATCTGGATTGGCGGAACCAGAATTCCCGTTCCAGCCTGGAGATGAAGGATAAGTCGTCCCGTCCCGCCCTGGCGGATACGGACGCGCCCGTAGCGGAGGCCGGGCTCATTTTCCTGGGGTATCCCGTTTGGTGGTATCGGGAGCCGTCGATCATCGACACCTTCCTGGAGGCTTACGATTTCAAGGGCAAGAGGATCGTCCTCTTCGCCACCTCCGGCGTCAGCGGGATCGGCGACGAAGCCCCCGCACGGGCCGCGGAGCTCACCGGGGCCGAGGTACTGCCGGGCAAGCGTTTCCCCGCGGACGTTTCCGGGGACGAACTGAAGGCCTGGGCGGAGGAATACTGACCGATCCGGAAGACAACACTGAGAAAGGATGAGAGATATGCTGACAAAGGAGATCCTCGGCAAACTTCAGCTCCACGGCAGGACGATCTTTGATGAGGACAAAAACGCCCTTTTCTTCAACTGGACCTGCAGCGGATTCACCGTAGTCTTCAGCGGTTCGGTGCTGAAGGCCCGCTTCACGGCGCTGGGGGACAAGGGGCCCGCTTTCCCCGGTTTCCCGGAGCCCGCGCCGGATTATCCTTTTTTCGGCGTGATCGCCGACGGGGGAGAGCTCGGTCTCCGCACGGAGTGCCGGGAGGAGGACGCCCTGTTTACTTTGTTTGAGGGAGAAAAGGGACGGCACACCCTTCGGGTGGTGAAGCTCAGCGAAAACGCCCGGGGCAAGCTCGGCCTGCTGGAACTGGAGACGGACGGGGAGATCCTCCCCGCGCCGAAGAACGAAAAGCCCGTCATCGAGGTGGTGGGGGACTCCATCACCTGCGGCTTCGGCAACGAGGCGGAGAACGGGTCCTTTGAGTTCCATACCAGCGAGGAGAACGGCTGGATGTCCTACGCCGCCCTGGCCGCCCGGGAGCTGGACTGCGAATACAGCCTGGTGTGCGAAAGCGGCATCGCCGCCAGCCAGGCGCAGCGGCCTCTGTTCCCCCACTACGCCATGGACGATATCTACGCCTTTACGGACGCGCCGTATGACTATCGCCGGGGCAAAGACCCTGCCCGGTGGGACTTTTCCGCCCATCCCAGCGATGTCGTGGTGATCAATCTGGGCACCAACGACGCGACCCCCATGCGCTTCTCCCAGGACCCCTTCATCATCGACGGGATGGAGGATTATTTTCAGAAAAAGTTCCGGGGCCTGGTGGAGCAGATCCGCCTGCTCAACGGGAAGGATACGCTGATCGTCTGTTCCCTGGGGTCCATGGATTATTTCCTGTATGACCGGATCGTTGCGGCGGTGGAGGAGTACAAGGCCGATACCGGGGACGAAAAGATCTTCGCCTTCAAGTATCTGCCCATCAACAACATGTCCGAGGGGCTCGGCGCGGCAGGCCACCCCTCCATGAAGACCGATATCCGGATGGGGAAGGAACTGGCCTTCCGCCTGAAACCGTATTTGAAGAAATAAACCCGGATCCATGCAGCTGGAGGAGGCGTCAGCCTCCTCCCGCATATTTATATATCGCTTTACAGTACCCGATCCAGAAAACCGAAGACCCGGTCCAGATTGGACTTCATGAACCAGTCCCGCGTCACGATGTGGTTCAGGGCGCAGTGGTTCCAGCCGTCGAATGTCTGGAAGCATACCCGTTCCTTTCCGCAGCGCTGCTCGATCACGGCGGCGAGCCGCTCCGATTCGGTGCAGGGCACCACGGCGTCCTGCAGACCCACCTGGACCAGGGTGGGCGGGAAGTTCCCGTCAATATACGTGAGGGGGTTGAGCAGGGCGGCGAGATCCGGGAAAAGCCGGGGATTGGCTCCCAGGTAAATGGACATGAGGTTGGGCGGGATGGTGCCGGGTACGAACTCCTTCGGCGCCCTGGCTTCCTCCTCCGGAGGCGGGGCAAAGAGCAGCAGGTCGTAGCAGCCGCATTGGGCGACGACAGCCTTCACTTCCCCGGATGCATCGGGACAGACGGGATCCGGACCGTTAAAGGCGGCGATCCCGGCGGTGGCGGCGGCAAACACCGCGTAATATGCCCCGGCGCTGTCCCCGCCGACGGCAAAGCGGTCGGGATCCAGGCGGTATTCCGCCGCATGGGTTTTCAGAAAGCGGATCGCGGATTTCAAGTCGTACAGGGCGTTGGGCGCCTTGCTCTCAAACGCCTTCCGATACTCCAGGGAGACCACCGCGTATCCCCGGTTGATGCCGTCGGCGGCAAGAAGGAACTGCACGTCCTGCTTGTCTCCCGCGATAAAGGCGCCGCCATGGATGAAAACGTAGGTCGGAAAGGGACCTTCTCCCGTTTCGGGCAGGTAAATATCCAGCACCTGGCTGGGGGATCGGGTGGCGTACGCCACATTCAGCCATTTCCGGCCCACCCGGCTGACGTCCACCATGTCGGATCCGGAGGGATCCGACGGCTCGATCAGCGTCCAGGGAATATCCAGACCGAAGCTTCCCATTTGCTAATCCTCCTGTCGTATTTGGTATTTGCAGACAGTTTAGCATGGGCGGCGCCGGGCTGACAAGTAAAAACAGGACCGGGCAGATCGCCCGGTCCCGCAATGGGTGTGTCGGTCTCTTATTCCGCGAACATGGGGGTGGAGAGATAGCGGTCGCCGGTGTCCGGCAGCAGGACCACGATGGTCTTGCCCTTGTTTTCCGGCCGCTTCGCCAACTGGATGGCCGCCCAGGTAGCCGCGCCGGAGGAGATGCCCACCAGGATCCCCTCGGTCCGGCCGATCTGCCTGCCGGTGGCGAAGGCGTTTTCGTTGGCGACGGGAATGATCTCGTCATAGACCTTGGTGTTCAGCACGTCCGGCACGAAGCCCGCGCCGATGCCCTGGATCTTATGGCTGCCGGAGCGGCCTTCGCTGAGCACGGGGGAGTCGGCCGGTTCCACGGCCACCACCTTCACCGCGGGATCCTGCGCCTTCAGGTATTCCCCCACGCCGGTGATCGTGCCGCCGGTACCCACGCCGGCCACGAAGAAGTCCACCTTGCCGTCCGTATCCGCCCAGATCTCCGGGCCGGTGGTGGCCTTGTGCACCGCCGGGTTCGCCGGGTTCACGAACTGGCCGGGGATGAAGCTGTCGGGGATCTCTTTTGCCAGCTCCTCCGCCTTGGCAATGGCCCCCTTCATGCCCTTGGCGCCCTCCGTCAGCACCAGCTCGGCGCCGTAGGCCTTCATCAGCTGGCGGCGCTCCACGCTCATGGTCTCCGGCATGGTGATGATGATGCGGTAGCCCTTGGCGGCGGCCACGGAAGCCAGGCCGATGCCGGTGTTTCCGGAGGTGGGCTCGATCAGCGTGGCCCCGGGCTTCAGCGTGCCCTTTGCCTCCGCGTCCTCGATCATTGCCAGGGCGATGCGGTCCTTCACGCTGCCCGCGGGGTTGAAATACTCCAGCTTCGCCAGAATTTTGGCCTCCAGGCCCAGTTCCTTTTCCAGATGGGTCAGCTCCAGCAGGGGAGTCCCCCCGATCAGCTGGTATGCGGAAGTGTAGATCTTGCTCATATTCATTGCCTCCAATTTTAATCATATAAACATAGCAAAAAGGTATGTTTTTGTTTTGCGAGCATAGGATACACCAGAAAAAAGCGTTTGTCAAGAGAAATTTACATTGAAATCCTATTTTCCTGTGATTATAATAGGAATTAGAGGTGAAGAATATGCTGATATCCACAAAAGGGCGTTATGCGCTGCGGATCCTGGTGGACATGGCGGAGCATCAGAGAGAAGGATACATCACCCTTCAGGAGGTGGCCGGGCGGCAGGATATCTCCGAGAAATACCTGGAGAGCATCGTTCGGGAGCTGGTGAAGGGCGGCATCGTCTCCGGCCAGCGGGGAAAGGGCGGAGGATACCGTCTCTGCCGTCCGCCGGAGAAGATCAAGGTAGGGGATATCCTGCGGTGCACGGAGGGGAGCCTTGCCCCCGTGGCCTGCCTGACAGAGGGGGCCGCGCCCTGCCCCCGAACCGCCCGGTGCCGGACCCTGGCATTCTGGAAGGGGCTGGACGAGGTGATCCGCCGGTATACCGACGGATATACCATTGCGGACATGATGCAGAGCGGCGGGGACGGAGACGATTATATTATCTGACGGACGGCAGGTGAAAAACCGTGACCATACAGCAGCTGCGCTACGCCGTGACGATTTCCGAGGCCGGTTCCTTCAATAAAGCTTCAGAGAGATTATATGTTGCCCAGCCTTCCCTCACCAGCGCCATGCAGGAGCTGGAGAAGGAGCTGGAGGTGACGCTGTTTTCCCGCAGCGGGCGGGGAGTCGCCCTGACGAACGACGGGGTAGAGTTCATCCACTACGCCCGCCAGGTGCTGCAGCAGTACGACGGACTCCTGGAGCGGTTCGGGAAGGACGGGGGGCGCAAGAAGAAATTCGGGATCTCCACCCAGCATTATTCCTTTGCTGTGAAGAGCTTCGTGGAGCTGGTGCGGCAGTTCGGCACGGAGGAATATGAATTCGCCATCCGGGAGACCCGCACCCGGGACGTGATCGACGATGTCTTTGCCGGGAAGAGCGAGATCGGGATCCTGTATCTCAGCGATTTTAACCGCAAGCCCCTGGAGAAGCTCCTGCGGGCCAACCAGCTGGAGTTCCACCCCCTGACGGCCTGCGAAGCTTACGTTTATTTATGGAAAGGGCATCCCCTGGCGGGAAAGCCGTCGATCCGCTTCGCGGACCTGGCGGATTACCCCTGTCTCTCCTTCGAGCAGGGAGCGGCGGGCTCCTTCTATTATGCGGAGGAGATCCTCAGCACCGCCGAATATCCCCGGACCATCAAGGCCACGGACCGGGCCACCATGCTGAACCTGATGGTGGGGCTGAACGGGTATACCCTCTGCTCCGGCGTGATCTGCGAGGAACTGAACGGACCGGAGTACCTGGCCATCCCCTTCGAGGCGGAGGAGGACGCCGTGGGCAGCCGCATGGAGATCGGCTATATCTCCCGGAAGAACATGCTCCTGAGCGACCTGGCGGAGAGGTATATCCACGAGCTGGACCGCTATCTGAAGCAGTACCAGCAAACCCACTGAAATACCATTAGAACAGGAATCGAGCATCCTGTCTCGTTTGAGGCAGGATGCTTTGTTATAGGCTCAGTCTATAACCAACCATTTAGATAGGATATTGGACAGGATCGCGGCCGTATGCTATGCTCGGACCATCCAAATCACAAACAATCTGACAGAAACGAGGGAACGACCATGTCCAACTATAAATTCGAGACTCTGCAGCTTCACGTGGGCCAGGAGCAGCCCGACCCCGCTTCCGACGCCCGGGCGGTGCCCATCTATGCCACCACCAGCTACGTCTTCCACAACGCCCAGCACGCGGCGGACCGCTTCGGCCTGGCGGACGCGGGCAACATCTACGGGCGGCTCACCAACTCCACCCAGGGGGTCTTCGAGCAGCGCATCGCCGCCCTGGAGGGGGGCGTTGCCGGTCTGGCGGTGGCCTCCGGCGCGGCGGCCATCACCTACACCATCCAGGCCCTGGCGGCCCAGGGGGAGCACATCGTGGCCCAGAAGACCATCTATGGCGGCACGGCCAACCTGCTGGCCCACACCCTGCCCCTCTACGGCATCGAAGCCAGCCTGGTGAACGTCCACGATCTGAACGAGGTGGAAAGCGCCATTCAGCCCAACACCAAGGCCATCTACATCGAGACCCTGGGGAACCCCAACAGCGATATCCCGGATATCGACGCCATCGCGGCCATCGCCCATCAGCACGGTCTGCCCCTGGTGATCGACAACACCTTTGGCACTCCCTACCTCATCCGGCCCATTGAGCACGGGGCGGACATCGTGGTCCACAGCGCCACAAAGTTCATCGGCGGCCACGGCACCACCCTGGGAGGCGTCATCGTGGACGGAGGCACCTTCGACTGGGCGAAGAGCGGCAAATATCCCTGGATCAGCGAGCCCAACCCCAGCTACCACGGGGTGAAGTTCACCGACGCGGCGGGTCCGGCGGCCTTCGCCACCTACATCCGGGCCATCCTCCTACGGGATACCGGGGCCTGCATCTCCCCCTTCGCAGCCTTCCTGCTCCTCCAGGGCACCGAGACCCTGTCCCTGCGGCTGGAGCGCCATGCGGAGAACACAAAGAAGGTGGTGGAATACCTGCTGAAGCATCCCCAGGTGGAGCGGGTCTACCATCCCTCCCTGCCGGACCACCCGGACCATGCCCTCTACGAGAAGTATTTCCCCAACGGCGGGGCCAGCATCTTTACCTTCGACATCAAGGGCGGCAAGGACGAGGCCTTCCGGTTCATCGACGGGCTGGAGATCTTCTCTCTCCTGGCCAACGTGGCGGACGTGAAGAGCCTGGTGATCCATCCGGCCACCACCACCCATTCCCAGCTCACGGAGGCGGAGCTGGAGGACGCGGGCATCCACCCCAACACCATCCGCCTCTCCATCGGCACGGAGCATATCGACGACATCATCGCCGATCTGGAGAAGGGCTTCGACGCCGTATAAACGCAGGCAGCGCCGGTCCGGCGTTTGCTGTCCTATCCCATAAGGCGGGACCGGAGGATCGGGATCGATCCTCCGGCCTCGTCGTTTCCGCCTTGCCAATCCGGAACAAAGCTGTTACCATAGAAGCATGACAAACTGAAAAAGAATCATGAGGAGGATGCATCCATGGCAAGCGGCACGAAATACGCGCATATCCTGCAGCCCCTGCGGATCGGGAACACGGTGTTCCGCAACCGGCTTTTCTCCGCCCCCACCGGGCTCTATGACCTGACCCCCGCCTTTGCGCCTACGGACGACTACATCGCCTATTATGAGCGGAAAGCCAAGGGAGGCTGCGCCTCCATCAACATCGGGGAATGCAATATCGATAACGAGGGCGTGGGCTCTCCCAACAGCTATGAGCTCCCCAACCTCTCCGAGCACAAGTGGAACAAGGAAGCCCTGGGCAAGCTGGCCAACGCCATCAGCCGGAACGGGGCGGTGGCCACCATCGAGCTGCAGAAGACCGGCCGGATCAAGAGCGATACCCCGGGCCAGATGCAGCTTCTGAGCCCCAGCGACGGCTTCCATCCCTATGACAGCCGGGTGAAGTGCAGGGCCATGACGGAGGAGGAGATCCTGGCCACCATCGACGCCTATGCCTCCGCCGCGGAGTACGCCAAGGGCCGGGGCTTCGGCATGGTGATGGTCCATGCGGGCCATGGCTGGCTGCTGCATCAGTTCCATTGCCCCAAGTCCAACCGCCGCACGGATAAATGGGGCGGCAGTCCGGAGAACCGCTGCCGCTTCACCGTAGCCGTGGTGGATGAGATCCACCGCCGCTGCGGACGGGATTTCCCCGTGGAGGTGCGGATCAGCGGCAGCGAGGCCTTCGAGGGGGGCTACCAGATCGACGAGGGCGAGGAGATCGCGAAACAGCTGGACGGGCATGCGGACATCATCCACGTTTCCTGCGGCAACCTCTTCTCCCCGGGCACGGACTTCCATACCCACCCCGGCATCTTCCAGCAGGAGGGGATGAACGTCAAGTATGCCGCGGAGATCAAGAAGCATGTGAAGCAGTCCTGGGTGGCCACCATCGGCGGCCTCTCCGACCTGGACGTGCTGGAGGAGATCGTTGCCTCCGGCAAGGCGGATATCGTGGAGATGGCCCGGGGCCTCATCTGCGACCCGGATCTCGCCCTGAAGGCCCAGTCCGGCCGGGAGAAGGAAGCGAGAAAGTGCCTCCGCTGCTTCAAGTGCGTGGGCCAGGATTATCAGGATGGCCGTCTGTTCTGCGCCATCAACCCCGCCTCCGGCAAGGAGCGGGAGGCCGCCCGCATCCCCCATCCCCTGGGTCTGCGGAAGGTGCTCGTCGCCGGCGGCGGCATCGCCGGGATGCAGGCCGCCATCACCGCCCGGGAAATCGGCCATGAGGTGATCCTCTGCGAGAAGGGCCCCGCCCTGGGGGGCGTGCTCCTGTGCGAAAGGGAGGTCCCCTTCAAGAAGCGCATCGGGGAGTACATCGAGCGGCAGAAGTACATGCTGGAGAAGCTGGGAGTGGAGGTGCGCCTGAATACGGAGGTCACCCCGGCTCTCTGCGGGGAACTGCAGCCGGACGTGATCGTCGCCGCCCTGGGGGCGGTCACCGCAGCGCCCTCCATCCCCGGCCTTACGGGGGAGAAGGTGAAGGACGCCATCGCGGTCTATACGGACCCGGCCCTGGCCCGGGGGAAATGCGTCATCCTGGGAGCCGGGACCACGGGCCTGGAACTGGCGATCTTCCTGGCTTCCCTGGGGAAAGAGGTGCGGATCCTGGAGGCCCGCAGCGCCAAAGAGGTCAGCGTGGGGACCTACGGCATGCAGCTGAGGAACTATGGCCTGAAGGTGGAGTTCGGCGTCAGGGCCGAGGAGATCCTGCCGGAGGGAGTCAAGGTTTCCGGCGAAGAGGAGGGGATCATCCCCTGCGATACCGTTATCAACGCCCTGGGCCGCCGGCCCCTCTGGGACGAGGCGGATTCCCTGCGCTTCTGCGCCCCGGAATTCCACCAGATCGGGGACTGTCTGAAGGTCCGCAATCTTATGGCCACCACCAGCGAAGCCTGGACCATCGCCCGGAACATCGGGTGCTATTGAGTCCGGGAGGAAAGCCGGGGAAGAAGGACAAACCGAGCAGCAAGGCGGCTGGCAGCCTGGCTTTTCCTGGGGGAAGCCGGCGCGGAGCGCCTGATGAGGGGCAGGGGATGCTGCGATCTGAAGTCAGGTCCGCTTGCTGCAAAACAGAGCCCTGGGATGTAAACAACCCTTGTAAAATCATCGGGAGCGGATTTCCGCTCCCGATAACTGTATTGTTTTACCCTTGTTCCCCATTACATGCTGATGCTGGCATGTGTCGGGAAATACGACGATTGTGCGAATGACGAAAACCGCCCGCTAAAATGCTGAACACCTTGATGATTTCAGGCTCTGCGTTTGAGATTTGAGGTTTGAGAGTCGTGTAATTGTGCGTGGTAGTAAAACCGAATCTTGAGCCGCTGTGTGGGCTTACCTGTTTGAAAGACATGTGTTTTTGAGTTGTAACCGACCAAAAAACCACCGTCCCTCCCCGGTTGGGGAGGGACGGACCGTCTTTTCTCCTATTCGTCGGTATGCTCCGATACTTCCTCAATACTCCTTCTTCACGCTGTCCAACCCGTAGATCTCCCGGAAGCGCTGCTCGTCCTTTCCGTCCCGGATCAGCATGACCTCGGTGAAATGGCCGCCCTCCAGGTCCTTGAACCCGGCGACCTTCTCCCCGGTGCAGATGGAGTTGCGGAGGACGGCGATCTGTTTTTCCGGGTCGAAGGGGATCTTCTCCGCCAGCTCCCGCCCGTCCTTCTTCTTCCGGGCGAAGCGGGCCAGCAGCCCACCCCTGGCCCGCATGCTGCCTGATTGATCCATCGTCGTTCCCTCCTCAAACCGCCTGCCACAGGAGCAGGTTATCCCGGATGACGGCCTCCAGCCGCCCCGATTCCTTCAGCCAGGTTAGGTAGGACCGGACGGTGCTCCCCACTAGGGCGTGCTGCTCGAAGGTCATGGTCAGCCCGTAGGCTTCGAAGAGGCGCCGGAGGATCTCCTCGAAGGAGAGGGGTTCCCGGCATAGGCCGACGATCCGGTCCCCGATCTCCCGTACCGCCTCGGCGTTCAGCCGGGCCAGGGGGGCGATATCCGCCGCGGGCTCCGCGTGGGCGGGGATGAACCGCTCCGCCTCCATGGCCGCCACCGCCTCCAGGGTCGCCAGATAGGCCGCCGGGTCCACCAGGAAGCTGATCCGGTATTTCTCCAGCGTCTCCGCGCCGGAGAGGCAGTCCGCCAGATACACCACGCCCTCCGGAGTGCGGAAGCCTACCATATCCCAGGAATGGCCGGGGAGGGGGATCAGCGTCCAGCCCGCGGGGAGCGTTTCCGGCGTGAGGGGCAGCGCGTCGCAGCCCTGGGCCATGAGGAACTTGTGCCGCAGCTCCTTGGGCGGGTCCCCGCCGAACAGGAAGGCGGGTTCCAGAATGGGATGCTCCGTAAAATCCCGCTCGATCCCCGGGGCGTACACCCGGCAGCCGGTCTGCTTCTGGAGATACTGGTTCCCGCCGATGTGGTCCGCGTGGGAATGGGTGTTGTAGATGGCCTCCAGGGTCCAGCCGTTGGCGTCCAGCACCCGCTTCACCTTTTTCCCAGCGTCCTTGTCGTTGCCGCTGTCGATCAGGCAGACCCGGTCGGCTCCGGTCTTCACCAGCCCGATCTTTGCCGGACAGTCGAAAAAACAGCAGTTCTCCGTGACTTGGATCAGTTCGTACATACGGGCCGCCTCCCCCTTTATTCCTCGTCCAGATACCGGCGCAGGAAGGCGTCGATATCCCCATACCGCACCGGCTCCAGCCCCGCCCGGCGGTATTCCGTCAGATAATCCTCCAGCAGCTTGTCGAAGCGGGCCGCCGTGGCCGCCAGATCGGCGGGGTCGTAGATCCCCAGGGCGTCGTACTTGCCCTTCAGGGCGCCGCCCGCCACGTCCGCCAGCATGGCGTCGAAGCTCTCCAGGCTGGTGAAGGCCAGATGCCGGTCCCCGGTCCGGGCCGCCAGCTGCAGCTTGCCCCGCCAGTTGGAGACCATCTCCTCCCAGGTCCCCCGGAGAGCCTCCGGCGGGACGGGTTTTTCTTCTCCGGTGAGGGAGCGCTCCGCCTCCCGGAATACGGCGGCCGTTTCCCCCATGAGCCGGGCGAGGCGCCGGCGCACTTCTTCGGTGTTCGCCGCCGACACCACCCCGTCGATCAGTCCGGGAAGGTCCGCCGGACGGCGGGGCATGGCGGCAAACTCCTCCATGATATCCTTCGTCCCCAGCCGGAAATACCGCTTGTTCAGCAGGGCAATGGCCGCTTCCGTACAGTACAGCGCGCCGCCCGCCCAGCGGCGGACCTCCGGCAGCGTTTCCGCCGTCTCCGCCAGGGCAAGGCAGGTCAGGCCTTCCCGGAGCATGGTTTCGGCCTTCTCATGATCCCCCCGGCTGAAGGGGGCGGCCAGGATCTCCGCCGCCCGGCTCCGCAGGGCCTGCAGCCGTTCCGCGTACTCCGGGGCGGAAACGTAGACGATCCGGGAATCCATCAGCTTGGAAATATGGGGGTCCGGGTATTCCGCCATCCGCTCCAGGTCCTCCCAGCGGGTGCAGTAGAGATCGTGGCCGATCTCCAGGTCCTCCTGGACAAAGGAGGCTTTCAGCCGGTAACCCGCCTCGTCGTTGATGAGGATCAGCAGATCCAGGTCGGAGCCCGGATGGATCCGCCCGGTGGAAAAGGAGCCGTAGATCCCGATGAGGGCCAGGGAACCGGGGCACACCCGCTCCGCCCGGCGGATGATCCCCCGGATGATCTTCTCGTTCCGCGCTTCCAGCGCCTCGGCAAAGCCGGCCATTGTCCCGCCCCCCTTTTTCTACATTATACCGGCATCCGCCCTCCGGGTCAACGCGGGAAACCGTTGCGCGGCCCGGTCCCTGCTGGTAAGATGGAGGGAGAAAGAGACAGAGGAGGGGAGCAGGTTGATCTACATCGGCAATTACGTATCCGTTTCGGACGGGTATCTGGAGATGGGCAGGCACGCGGCGGAGCTGGGAGGCGATACCTTCGCCTTCTTTCCCCGGAATCCCCGGGGCGGGAGATCCAAAGCCGTATCCCCGGAGGATGTCCGGGCCCTGGGGGAGTTCGCCGCCGAGCAGGGCTTCGGCCCCCTGGTGGTGCACGGGGCGTATACCATGAACGTGTGCGCCGCCCGGGAGGAGGTGCGGGCCAATTCCCTGGAGATGCTCCGGGACGACCTGATCCGGCTGCAGGCCCTGTCGGGGAACCTGTATAACTTCCATCCCGGCAGCCACGTGGGCCAGGGGAGAGAGACGGGCATACGGCAGATCGCCGAGGCTTTGGACGCCGCGATCCGGGGGACGGAAGCGGCTTCCGGCGCGCCTCTGGGGAACCGGATCCTCCTGGAGACCATGGCGGGGAAGGGCAGCGAGATCGGCGGCCGCTTCGAAGACCTGCGGGAGATCCTGGATCTGACGGTCGAGCTGGGCGGCCCGGAACGGCGGGATCAGCTGGGGGTCTGCCTGGATACCTGCCATGTGTGGGACGGGGGATACGATATCCGGGGGGACCTGGACGGGGTGCTCCGGGAATTTGACCGGGTGATCGGTCTGGAAGCCCTCCGGGCCATCCACCTGAACGACAGCAAGAATCCCTGCGGCTCCCGGAAGGACCGGCATGAGAAGCTGGGCCTGGGGGCGATCGGCCCGGAGGCCCTCCGGGCGGCAGTGCGGCATCCCCTGCTCCAGGGACTGCCCTTTATCCTGGAGACCCCCAACGAGGACGAGGGCTACCGGGCGGAGATCGGGCAGGTCCGGATTTGGATGAATGAATAACAGTCGGGGGACCCCGGACGGGGTCCCCCGATGCTTAATATTTCTCCTTCGGCTGCTCCAGCGGCTTGGTGAAGCAGATGATCCGGTTTGCCTCCCGGAAGCCGTTCTTCAGATGGAAGGCCAGACTTTCGCCGTTCTCCAGCTCACAGTCGCTGGCAAATTCCCGGCAGCCCAGGCGGGCCGCCCAGTCCTCGCAGCGGCGCAGCAGCGCGCGTGCCGTGCCCCGGCGGCGGGAATCCTCCCGGACGTAGATCCCCTCCAGGTAACCCACGGGGCTGCTGTCCGTGCCCTCCACGTAGTCGTGCCGCAGCTGACATTGGGCGAAGCCGATATCCCGGCCTCCCTCCGAGGCCAGGAACAGGGCGCAGCCGCCGTCCTCCAGCAGGTCCCGGAATTCCTGTTCCAGTTCCTCTTTTCCGGCCTCCGGCCACAGGAGCGCGGCCAGCTCCGCGGCGGAGGACAGGTCTTCGGAAGCCGCCTTCCGGATCACTTCTTGTCCCATTCCTCGCCGGTCATGAGGCCCCAGGTCTCGAAGAGGATGTCGTACATCTTCGGACGGCCGAAATCCTCCTTCATGGTCATATAGAAGGTGCTCCGGTCCCCGTGGGCCCCCTGGGCTTCCACCCCCCGGTAGAACTCCTCCTCCCGCTGCCGGGGCACGGAGAAGATGATGTCGTCCTCCGGGGTCAGGCCCCGCTCATACTCCCCGGGGTCGGGGATGGTGATCCGGTATTCTCCCTTCAGGATAGCGGGGATGACGGAGTAGGTGCAGGAGTCCACGGGGCTGAAGCTGCTTTCCAGCAGCCCGTGGGTCTGGCTGTCCACCGCCATGAGAAAGAGCCGGAGCTGATCGTTCTTGCAGTAGACGAGGGTCACGTCCGGCTGGAAATCCGCTTTGGTCAGGGGGGCGACCAGGATCCCCCGGTATTCGCCGGCGGGCAGGGCGGGGAAGCCCTCCACAAAGGCTTCGCCGGAGGCGGAACTGGTGCCGTAGGCCCTGGCGATGGCCCGGAAGCCCTCCTTCCCCAGCTCCTTGTCGATATACCCGTAGGTGATGATGGGGTTCCAGCACCAGTGGTCCTCTTTCTCCATATAGATGACCTTTCCCTGGCGGCGGGCATAGGCGAAGGCCTGGCAGAGGGCCATATGGCTGCCCTTGTCCCGGTAGGGGCGCAGGGCGTCCCCGGGGACCTCCGCTTCGTCCCGGATCATCCGCAGGGCGACGGCGGGATACCGAAGACCCGCCAGCTTGTCCATCAGCGCCTGACGCTGCCTGTTCTGTTCCAGCATGACCGTTCCTCCTTTATTTGTTTCTGTTCCCATTATACGCTCCGGCGAAGGCGATTCCAACACGAAAAAACACCCGCAGACAAAAGCCTGCGGGTCCGGGCATGACGGAATCGTCCGTCTTATTTGGAAAGCTCGATGAACTCTCCCTCAAGGTCCAGGGTGATGACGCCGTCCTTGATGGTGCCTTCAACCGTATCGTCCCGGTTGTTCTCGTCCTTCGCGGTGAGGGTGAATGTCTCCCCCTCCGTTTTCCAGGTGATGTTCTGGACTTCGCCTTCAACGGAGAGCGTGCCCTTGCCGCCGGATTGGAGCTCAATGATCATGAACTTCTGCGCTTCCTCCAGAGAAAGCTCCAGAAGCTCGGCATATTCCTGTACGGGCATGTTTCCCATCTTGCTGAACTTGTAGGTGCCCAGGAGCGGGTCGTTTCCGACGCTGCCGCTGCCCCCGCCGCTCTTGCCGCCGCAGGCCGCCATAAGACCCAGCAGCAGGACGGCCAGCATCAGGATCGCGATCGTCTTTTTCATGGTGTTTCTTCCTTTCCGGGTCTGCGGACGAAATACGCCCGAAATGATAGAATATATACGGATTGTACGCCGGATCCCCCTTTTGCGCAAGGGGAAAATGTCCGGAGGGCGGCTGACGTTTCCGGAGAAAAAACCTTGGACATTTTGGCGAAAGCAAAGTAAAATAACAAAAAAGACACGAATGAACGGTTCCCGGAACATCTGAACAGCGGTGGATATACGATCATGAAGAGATTTCTCTCAAAACTGAAAAGATGGGCCAAAGGGTCGACCCTGCGCATGGTCCTCATCTTCATCGCGGTATACGCGGTGCTTTGCTACCTCTATTGGTATGCGGAGATCGGCCCGGGCGGGTCCAAGACCTATCTGGATATCCTCCTGTGGAACAACGTCAACATCGTTCTCGGCAGGGGGTTCACGGACCTGGTCCCCAAGACCTGGAAGGGCCGGGGGCTGCTGATGATCTTTATCCTCTTCAGTATGCTCTTCCTGTCCACGATCATCGGCTTCGTTTCCTCAAAGATCAACGCCAACGTCAACAGTCCCGCAAGGAGGATCAAAAAAGTGCAGCAGCTTTCGAATCACGTCATCATCTTTGGATGGAAGAACGATATCCGGGCTCTGATCGGGGATATCCTCCGGAAGTCCCCCGGTCTCACGGCGGAGGACATCGTGATCGTGAACAACGTGAACGATCTGAAGATCCAGAGCCTGCTCATGGATAAGGAGCTGAAGGGGATCAAATATATCCGGGGGGATTTCACCGAGGAGCAGACCCTGCAGAACGCCAACGTGAAAAACGCCTCCACCGCCCTGGTCCTGGGGGAGGCCCATGAGAGCCTGGACGCGGAGCTGGTGGACTCCCGCATCTTCGTCTGCACCCTGATGATCAAGACCCTGAATCCCCGGTGCCATGTCTGCGCCCTGGTGCAGACGGAGCGGTACCGGAATTATCTGGAGGCCCAGAACTGCGACGAGGTCATCTATACCGAGGAATACAGCCGCTATATCCTCTCCACCGCCACCAGTTACACGGGTATGGCCAACGTGCTGCGGGCCCTGTTCGACAACGGCAACGGCATCAGCATCCAGATCCTCCCCGTGGAGCCTGAATGGCGGGATAAGACCTATGCGGAGCTGGCGGCATACTGCAAGAACGAGAAGGGGATCCTGACCCTGGGGGTGCTGGAGAACATGGGGGCGGAGAAGACCATCAAGCATTCCATCCTTTCCGACGCCATGAAGTCCAGCAACTACGGCGAGGTCATCCAGAAACTGAAGACGGTCAAGGATGCGGAACTCAACCATCCGCTGCTCAACCCGCCCGACGATTACGTCCTGGGCAGGAATATGGGCCTGATCGTCCTGGCGGAGGAGATTTGACATGAAGTCGCATGAGGATATGATCCGGGATCTGAAGACCTTCCCTCTGCTGAGCAAGCTCTCCGACGAGGATCTCACCCTTCTGGCGGGAGTCATGCGGGAGCAGAGCTTCCCTGCGGGGACGGAGATCCTGCGGGAAGGGGAGACGGGGGAGGAGATGTACCTGCTGCTGGAGGGCAGCGTGGACGTGCTGAAGACGACCCCCTTCGGGGAGCCGTACGTTACCGCCTCTCTGCAGGACAGCTACCACTGCTCCTTCGGAGAGATGGCGCTGATCGACAAGGGCACCCGCAGCGCCACCATCCGGGCCAGGACGGATTGCCGGACCCTGTGTCTGGACTATGCGGCCTTCCAGGAATTCTGCCGTCAGTATCCCCATATCGGGCTGGAGCTGCTCATGTCCATCTCCGTCACGCTGGTCCGTGACCTGCGCCGGGAGAACGAGAATCTGCATATCGTCTACCAGGCGCTCATCGAAGAGATCGAAAACGGCTGATCCGGGAACGGATCCCGTGCCTGCCGGGAGGAAACACCCATGCTATGCGTCATCGCCCGCATCGATCCCGGAGCCAGGGAGCGGCTGGCCGCCCTGCGGAAGACCGCGGAGGCCTGGGACAGCCGGAGGGGAGAGCTGTACGGCCATATCACCCTGGTAACCTATGTGGGGGATGAGGAGGACCGGTTCATCGCCTCCTGCCGGGAGCTGCTTTCCGGCCGCCGGGCCTTCTCCGTCCGTTACGGGGGGATCGAGATCCTCCCCGCCACCTCCATTCTGGTGGCGTCCCTGGAGAAGGAGGGGGAGCTGCTTTCCCTCCATGGGGAGATCGCGGAGAAATGGAGCGGAGCCCTGGACCGGTGGACCGGGGATGAACGCTGGAAGCCCCATACCACGCTGCTGTATAACCCGGATGGGGACCTGACGGCTGCCGCGGCCGCCCTGGAGAAGCGCTTCGTCCCCTTTTCCGCCCGGGTGGAGCGGATCGAATTCTCCCGGGTGGAGGAAACCGGCTACACCATCCTGGGCAGCATCGACCTGCCCATTACCTGATCGGATTTGGCGAAATCAGCCCTCCGCCGATAAACGGCGGAGGGCGATCGGTATTCTGTGGGAATCGAGAAAGAGGACTATACAGAAGAAGCGTCAACGACAGATTTTTCTGCAAAACCCATCACAACCGGAATCAGCGTTCTTTTCTCCGGCGGAGCAGGTTTGCCAGCAGCTGTACCGCTATGGCAAGAAGGATCGCTCCGATGCCGATGGCCAGCTCGAGCGTGACGCCGTCCAGATACCCGCCCGGGTAATTCGTGGGCCAGCCGTTGGAGTAATCCACCGGAAGATTCGCGGCAAAGCCTCCTGCCGCCGCTCCGATGGCACAGCCCGCACCCATGATCAGCACCCCTGTCCAGGCTCCAAGCAGGGCCAGCAGCATCACGGCGGCGAGCGTCAACGACATGGGCGGCTGGGTCAAGGGTATGAGCCAGTTGATCACGGGGCGGGTCCCGGTGATCAGTCCGCCCAGCAGCCTCGCCAGAGCGGTCAGAAGGGAAAAGCCGATCCCCGTCAGAAGGCAAAACAGGACTCGTTTTCCTGCTTTCCAATACCAGTTCATCCTTCTCCCTGCCTTTTGCAGTTATTTCTTCTTTGCCCTGTAATAACCCTTCGGCGCGGTCAAATAGAGATAGATGACCCGGTCATCCCCCTCTTTGACATAAACCTCAGCAAACGGACTCCAGTTGGCGGAATCGTTTTCCTCCTCGGGGTCCAGGTATCCGGCGAACTTGTAGCCCTCCGGCTTCGTGCTCAGCTGCACTTTGCTGAGTTCATTGGGCAGGCGGTAGATCGCGCCGTTCCAGCTGACCGTATGCGGCTCATCAAATATCCCGGAGGTATACAGGGTGATGGCTATAGCGACCAGAAAAACCGGAATGAGGATGAACAGCAGCTTTTTCGGAGAAGCCGTTTCGACCTTCTTTGCCCGCTTCAGCCCCATCATCCTCATGACCTGCTGTTGCTCCTTGACGAAATTCGGATCAAGACCCGGCATGGGCATAGGATTACCTCCTTTCCTGAGAAACGATACGCGACTTTGAACTTCTTCAACCACTATACCGTAAAATTCTGCTGATCACAAGGCAGGATAGATCCTCCTGTTGTCTATATAGACGCAAAAACTGTAAAAAAGTTGCAGGAAGAAGCTTCCAGCGCCGCAGCTGTCCGAAAAGGGCGTCCGAAAACTCTCTCTTGACAATAAGTGAATGATCATTTATTATAGGGTCAGGTGAAGAAGAATGAGAACCAGAGACTATGAAAAGCAGCAGCGGATCAAGGAAGCCATGGTGCGCCTGATCCTGCGGGAGGGCATCAACGGCGCCTCCGTCTCCAAGATCGCACGGGAGGCGGGGGTCTCCCCGGCCACCATCTATATCTATTATACCAGCAAGGAGGACTTGCTCTCCGCGGCCTTCCGGGAGTATTCCCACCAGTCCTATCAGTACCTGGACCGGAGGCTCCGGCCGGAGATGGGGCCGGCGGAACTGATCGAATCCATCGTCCGGGGATATTACGCCTATTCCGTGGAGCATAAGGAGATCTTCAGCTTCGTGGAGCAGTGCGCCCACTGTCCCACTTTGGCGGATTACGTCTCTCAGCAGGAATACTGCGGCGGTATCTTCGAGCTCCTCCATCGGTATCAGGCCAGGGGACTCATCCGCCGGTGCAGCGATCTGAACCTGGCGGCAGTGCTTATCGCCCCGGTGCGCTTCCTGGCCATGAACCACGGCGGCGGTTCCCCGGAGCCGCAGCTTCGGGAGCTGGTGAGCATGATCCAGCGGCTGCTGATCCCGTAAAAACCATCCCCGCCTCCGGCGGGGAATTCACAGTACGTTTGATGAACGAACACTCATTTATTATTCCCAAGGAGGGATGAACATGATCGTCGTACCGACCTACAACATGATCCTCAGCCCGGAGGCTTCTCTCTATCTGCCTCTGGATATGCTCCGCCGCAGCGCGGGGCAGCGGGGCGTCAGCCCGGGGGAAAAGCTGATTCTCATCGTGGCGAAGGAGAACGTGCCCGTGACGGAGCTGCAGGAGGACAGCTTCTATCCCATCGGCGTCTCCGGGACCGTGCGGGAGGTGAACCGCCACGGCTTTGCGGTGGTGGATACCCAGTACCGGGTGGATCTGCAGAGCGTGTATATCGACCCGGACCACACGGTGCAGCTGTCCATCGCCCGCCGGAACGATACGGAGGACCTGGATCCGGCGGTGGAGGCGGAGAAGCTCCGGAGCCTGCTCCAGGAGATGCGGAAATTCGCCGCGGGCTTCGACTGGGCTCCGGCGGCGGAGGGGATCCTGGACAACATCCGAAGCGTGGGCATGGCCGCCTGCGTCATGTCCCCCTGGCTGAACCTGTCCAACGAGGAGCGCTACGCCATCCTGGCGGAGGACAGCAAGGCCCGGCGGGCGGAGCTGGTGGAGAAGGCCCTGTACGCCTTCCTGGAGGTGGGACGCATCACCAACGAGGCGGTGAGCTCCCAGCAGAAGGAGAACCAGCAGCGGATCAAGGAGGCCGCCATCAAGCGGCAGATGGAGCATCTGCAGCGGGAGCTGGACGAGATGCACCCGGAGAACATCACCGACGTGCAGAAGTTCGAGCGGAAGATCGCGGAATCCGGCATGAACGAGACCGCCCGCCGGGAGGCGGAAAAGGTGCTGAACCGCCTGAAGCAGGAGGGGCGGGAGAGCGTGGAATCCGGCATGCTCTACGACTGGCTGGATTTCATGACCGGCCTTTCCTGGAAGAAGGAGGAGGCCCGGAACATCGACCTGACCGCCGCCCGGCGGATCCTGGACGAGGATCACTACGGCCTGAAAAAGGTGAAGGAGCGGATCATCCAGCAGATCGCCGTGATGAACCTGAAGCGGCAGCAGTCCGGCTCCATCCTTCTGTTCGTCGGCGCGCCGGGCACGGGCAAGACCAGCATCGGCAAGAGCATCGCCCGGGCCCTGGGCCGGGCCTACAGCCGGGTGAGCCTGGGAGGCGTGCACGACGAGTCGGATATCCGGGGCCACCGGCGGACCTATATCGGCGCCATGCCGGGCCGGATCATGGACGGGATCCAGAAAAGCGGGGTCTCCAACCCCGTGATGGTGCTGGACGAGGTGGATAAGCTCTCCGCCTCCTATAACGGAAGTCCCGCCTCCGCCCTGCTGGAGGTGCTGGATCCGGAGCAGAACAACACCTTTACCGACCACTACATGAACGTGCCCTATGATCTGTCCGACGTGCTGTTCATCTGCACGGCCAACTCCACCGACGGCATCCCCGAGCCCCTGCTGAACCGGATGGAGGTGATCCAGTTCACCGGCTACAGCCCTCTGGAAAAGCTGCAGATCGCCCGGAGGCACCTGCTGCCCCGGTCCATGGAGGCCATGGGGATCCCGGAGGGGAAGCTGACGGTGCCGGAGGAGACCCTGGAGCAGCTGATTTCGGACTATACCATGGAAGCGGGGGTCCGGGGCCTGCGGAAGCACATCGACGCCCTCTGCCGCAGCCTGGCGGTGAAGGTGGCGGAGAACCCGGAGGAGCGATTTGTCGTCACCCCGGATGTTTTGCGGGAGACCCTGGAGGAGCGGCCGATCCAGCATAACGAGGTCCTGCCGGAGCCCCGGGCCGGGGTGGTGACCGGTCTGGCCTGGACCCAGGCGGGGGGCGAGATCCTCTATATCGAAACTCTCTTCACCCCGGGTCGGGGGGAGGTCATCCTCACCGGACAACTGGGGGACGTGATGAAGGAATCCGCCCGCATCGCCCTGAGCCTGGTGAAGGCGGCCTTCCCGGAGAAGGCTGAACTCTTCCGGGAAAACGATCTGCACATCCATGTGCCTGCGGGCTCGGTGCCCAAGGATGGACCCAGCGCGGGAGTGACCCTCACCACGGCCCTGGCCTCTCTGGTGACGGGGCGGGTGGTGGATCCCCATATCGCCATGACGGGGGAAGTCTCCCTCCGGGGAGCGGTGTGCCCCATCGGCGGTCTGCCGGAGAAGCTCATGGCAGCCCAGCGGGCGGGGGTGACCCGGGTGTATATCCCCAAGGCCAACCTCTTTGACCTGAAGGACGTGGCCCCGGAGGTGAAGGAGAAGCTGGAGATCATCCCCGTGAGTTCCGTGACGGATCTGCTGACGGAGACCGGCGTCCTCCCCCGGGAAGCCCTGTCGGCCTGACCTGCGGATGATGAAAAGTCCCCCGACCGTTCGGTCGGGGGACTGCTGCATTCTCAGGGTGAATTCTGTTTTTCCCGCTCTTCCGGGGACCAGGAGGGCTGCAACTGGTCGATCTGGAGGAAGCCGTCCGTTTTTGCCGCCGCCTGATACGGGTCCTCATAGACGATCTCTCCGGGGCTCCTTTTTTCAGCTCCCGGAGGAAGAGGAAGAGGAGGACGAGGCGGCCTCCCGGTCCCGGATCATGTGCTGCAGGGTGACCAGGATCGCCACCACCACGGCCTCCTGCTCGGGCCGGTAGATATCCACGCAGTATTTATCGTGAAGGGAGAGCATCTTCTGGCCGATCACCGCAATGACGCTCCCGTCCCGGTCATAGAGCTCGAAGTTCAGACCGATGATGTTGCCCCGCAGCTGCCAGCCCAGCCCCACGATATTGGTAACGTCCTTGATCAGATGCAGGAGCTCCGTGGAAAGCTCGAACTGCAGCCCGTCCGCCATGGTGACGAAATGCCGCTGGTGGATGGTGAAGATCTTCCGCTCGATATGGGCCACCTGGTTCCCTGCGGCGTCCGTGATATCCGTCTTGTCCCGCAGGGAAAAGAACTTCGACCAGGCCTGGTACACGACCTGCTCCCGGTCGTCCGTGATATCGATCTGATGATGTAGGGTAAAGACCTTGGTGGAGGTGAAGAGGGAACGGACCGGCTCCCCGAACCGCTCCACATTGTTCACGTTGGCCTGTTCTCCCGCTTCCCGGTAACGGTGATACTTGGAAAAGACGCCCATTGATCCAACCCCCTGCGCTTTTGATTTTTCGTATTATACCAGTCCCGGCTTCCGGACACAAGCCTTGCGTACGAGGGACCCGGCTGCCGTTCCGCCGGCTGTCCCTTTTTCAGGGGAAAGATATGCCGGAGCATATCAGCCGGCTATCGGTTTTCCGTTCGTCATCCGCCCGCGGAGCCGGCCCGGATCTCCCGGATGAATCCAGCGATCTCCCTGCTCATTTCGTCGCTTTTAAAGTGATGGATATAATGCCCGCAATCGTAGAAGATCAGCTTTGCTCCCATGCAGGAAGCAAATTCTTTCTGATACTCGATCCAATCCTTCTCCTGACCTTCGCCGTTGGAGGAAAACAACAGAGTCGGGCATGCAATGCTTCCCGCATCGCTCACGGTTCTGGAATTGTTCAAAACTTCCCTTGCTTCGTCGATGCAGCAGGGATTGAAGGCGTTTCTTTTTTTCAACAGCTGATGCTGTCTCATTTCTTCTTCCGTCAGAGAAAGGCCGCTGACGGAAGTCAGAAGGCTCCCCAGTTTGAGCCCTCTCAAGACTTTCATCAGCCGTACGGTTTTCCTGACCTGCTCTTCTGTCCAGCAGCTGAAGGAGAACGGGGTCGCCATGTCGATCCCAACGATCGCGGAAACCTCGTCGGGAAACCTTTGCTTCCATCGGATCGCCTCCAATCCGGACATGGAATGCGGGGCCAGGATATAGGGCCCCGTTTCTCCCAGCGCAGCCAACGCCTGCCGCTGCACGGAAACGAGCGTATCGATATCACAGGGGGACTGAAAAATATCTGAATAACCATAGCCGAATTTTTCAACCACGATCACCCGGAAACTCGGCAGCAGTTTTTCATAAAGAACTTTGAAATCATAGACCGGCGCAATCGTGCAATGGCCGGACATCAACAGGATCGCGGGGGCGTCTTTGCTGCCTTCTCTGAATACGTGGATCTTATGACCGTTTACCGGGACCCATTCCCCGCTGCATTTCAGTCTGTCTTTCATGGGATCCTCCTTCATCGACGCAGGATCGTTGTCAATCCAGGAATGGAAAGACGATCAGAAGGGACACTCCAGGCTTTCCGCCAGTTCCAGGAGCGTGTTCCGGACCTCGCCGTTCTCTTCCAGCAGATGATAGATGCCGTCCTCGGAAAGAACGCCCCGCCGGAGCTCCGGCGGGAGCAGGCCCGCCTCGTCCGCCTCAAAGTCCGCCCGCCATTCCGTACTGGACAGGTATTCCTCCAGGATCCGGATATCCTCCAGGGCCTTTTCATACGCCTCCATGGCCATCTCCAGCGCCCGGACTGCGGCCAGAGAGCGGTTCAGCTTCTCCTCCATCCCTTCGATCCGCCGGAGCTGTTCCGTTTTTTCCATATCGTCCATTCTATTCCCTCCATTCGTGCTTCATTCTATCAGCCTCGCCCCGCATGCACAAGCCTGGGTATTCAGATTTCCCTGACGTTCCGGTTGAAGAGCAGGAACAGGGCCGCGGCGGCGAAGCCTGCGGAGCAGACGACCAGCAGGAGCGTGCAGCCCCAGTACTGGATCACGATCCCTGCCAACACGGCGGCGATGGGGACGAGCCCCTGGGAGAGGATGCTGACGATGCTGGAGACCTTGCTCAGCTTATCCCGGTCTACCACCCGCATGAGGGCGGTGCTGATGGGGATGTTGACGCAGGTGACCAGAAAGCCGGAGAGGAGACAGCCCGCACAGAACAGGAGCAGAAAGCCGTTCAGGGATCCCCCCCGGTCCACCAGGAGCCAATATCCCAGGGTGAGGGCGACGATGGTCCCCGCCATGCCGCAGAGCAGTAAGGATACCGTCCGGCCGCATTTCTCCGCCTGGGGCCGGGCGCTGAGGAGGACCGCCCCAGCCAGGGTGCTGATCCCCAGGAGCACGCTGAATAGGGAGGACCAGAGCTCCGGCGTCAGCAGCCGGGAGAAAAGGTATCCCGGCGCTCCGGCAAGGTCCGTTTTCACGAAGTAGGGGACAAAGTTCCCGGTGATGGGCTCAATGAAGAAATTGATGAAGAGGATGGCGGCCAGGAGAGCCATGATGGCCTTCTGGGTCCGCAGATACCGTAACCCGTCCCCCATGTCCCCCAGAACCAGGCGCAGGGTGAGCGTTTCCCCGGGGGCCGCGTGTTCATAGCGGATGAACATCTCCGAAACGCCGGAGAGGACGTAGCATATCCCCACCAGGAGGAAAAGAACGTAGATGGATACCGACGCATAGAGGATGCCCGCCAGCACCACCCCCAGGATGGCCTGGAAGGAGCTTTTCATGGTGAAATAGGAGTTGGCCTGCTGGAGCCGGTCCGGTTCCACGATATGGGGCAGCAGGGCGGAAGAGGCAGGGGAGAAGATGCCGCTGATGCCGTTCCCCAGCATTCCGGTGACGAAGAGAATGACGATCTGGGGTCCGGGGCTGCGGAACAGGACCATGAACAGGGTGGCGAGAAGGATGATCCCGCCCTTCAGGTAATCGCAGACGAACATGATCCTGGCCTTGTTCCAACGGTCCCCCAGCACGCCCCCCAGGGGGGTGAGCACCAGGCAGATCCCGCCGCAGAGGGCGAGATACAGCCCCTGGAGGAAGGCGTTGTTCCCGCTGATCTCCAGGATGTAAAAGCTCACGGCGAAGCTGTACAGCAGGGATCCCAGCTCAGAGACCAGGGCCCCCAGGAACACCAGCCGGAAATTCCGGCTCCTGAATACGTTTTCGCTTTTTGCGGTTTCCTCAGGCATGCTCTCTGCACTCCTTCCACAGGGCGGTCAGCGCCTCATTTTTCAGATACCGGATCAGTGTTTCCACGCTTTCCCGTGCCGTGGCGCCCAACCCGTCGTGGGCGTTGGCGCCTGCCTCAGCGGAGGCGAACCGTGTATTTTGCACGCTGTAGTCCGGGGCCGCGTCAAAGCGCCGGACGAGCCGGTCTGCCTCCTCAAGCTCCCGCCTGGCTTCCTCCGGATCGCCGCATTTCTGCTGAGCGTGTGCCATGAGGACCCGGAACAGCGCGAAGGTCTTGTCCAGAAAATCGGGGTCGTCCGTCTGTTTCAGGCCCAGAAGCAGATCCCGGCTCCATTGGACGATATCCCGGGCGGAGGAATAGTCCCCCCGGGCGGAGAAGACGAAGACGTACCCGGTCACCGTGTTCACCAGAGAAAAGACGGCGTTGAGCAGCGCCTCGGAAAGATACGGCGCCGCCTCCTCGGGACGATTCAGGTAGACAGCCAGGTTTACCCCGATCAGGTCATTGAAGATGCCGCCCACGTTATGCCGCTTCAGCAGCTCGATCCCCGTTTCCCAGTCCCCCTGCAGCGCGTGGGCGTAGGCCATATTCCCGAAGAGGATGTGCTCTCCAATGGAGGGATCGTCGTTCTGGGGCAGGAGCACCAGGCTCCTTTCCAGCAGCTCCAGAGCCCGGCGGGCCTTGGCCGGATCATGATCTCCCGCAGCGAAGATCAGGTACACCCCGGCGCAGGAAAAGACGATCTTAAAGGACTGGGGATACTTTTTCAGGGCTTTTTCCGCTTCCTGCAGGGCCGTCGGGTCCAGGCTGCGGCAATAGGCATTCAGGCGCTCTGTGACGGCTTCCTGGCGGTTGTCCTTCATCCGGTAGCCCACCAGGGCGTCCACGGAGGTGTCAAAAAAGTCCGCCAGCTCCACGATCAGGTTCAGCTCCGGCACGCTCATGCCGGACTCCCATTTGTACACGGCTCCCGCTGTGACCCCCAGCACCTCCGCCAGCTGCTCCTGGGTCAGCCGACGCTCTTTCCGCAGGGCGCGGATATTGCTCCCAAGGTCGAGTTCCATGCCCGGACCTCCTTTTCGGTTCATCAACGGGGCCATTGTAGCAGACGGGCCGGGGAAAGGGAAGAGACTGATAATACCAACAGGATAATTATTTTTATACTGACAGTATGATTTTGCCGCGGCGGACAAAAAAGATCCGAAAGCCGGGAAAGGCTTTCGGATCATCACTGAGAGACGCGGTTATTTGGATACGGTGCAGGTGACGCCGCAGGATTCGTAGAGAGCCCGGACGGCCTCCACCTCCTCGCCGGTCATGGGCTTCATGTCCTCCAGGGTGTAAGGGATGTCCAGGGCGGCGTATTTGGAGGTGCCCATGCGGTGATAGGGGATGAGCTGGAGCTGGAGCTCCGGACGGCCCAGACTGCGGATGAACTCCGCCGTGGCCCGCACGTTTTCCTCCGGACTGTTCACGCCGGGGATCAGGGGCTGGCGGAAGAGCAGACTGGCTCCGCTTCCGGCCAGGAACCGGGCGTTATCCAGGATCTCTTCGTTCCCCCGGCCCGTATACTCCCGGTGCTTTTCGCTGTCCATGAGCTTCAGGTCAAAATAAAAGGTGTCCGTCAGAGAAAGCACCTTCTCAAAGGCGCTGCGGGGCACGCAGCCGCAGGTCTCCACGCAGGTATTGATCCCGTCTCCCCGGCAGAGGGAAAAGAGCTCCGCTACGAAGTCCGCATGGGTCAGGGGCTCGCCGCCGGAGACGGTGACCCCGCCGCCGGAGGTATCGTAGAACATCTTGTCCCGCCGGACCTTGTCGAAGGTCTCCTCCGCGGTTTTGGGCTCCCCGTAGCGGACCAGGGCTCCGTAGAAGCAGGCTTCCACGCATTTGCAGCATTCGTCGCAGCGGCTGCGGTCGATGCGCTTGTCCGGATCGGGAAGGATGGCCCCCCGGGGGCAGGCCTTGGCGCAGCGGCCGCAGTGCTGGCAGAGGTTTGCCAGGAACCCCGTGCGGACCTTGTCCTGCAGGTTTTCCGGATTCGCGCACCAGCGGCAGCGCAGGGGGCAGCCCTTGAGGAAGACCACCGTGCGGATGCCCGGCCCATCGTGGATGGAGTAGCCCTGGATGTTGGCGATCAGTGCGATTGCGCTCATGCTTTATGCCTCTTTCTTCGGAGCAGCCTCCGCCCGCTTCCTGCGGGGGGCGATGAGACCGGCGGACGATAGGATCAGGTTTCCCATTCCATGCAGAAGCTGCTTACAGCTCAAACTCGCTGCGGTAGATCACGTCGTCCTGAATGCCCTTGCTGAGCTGGACGAAGTAGGCGCTGAAACCGCCGATGCGGACGATCAGGTCGGAGTAGTTCTCCGGATGGGCTTTGGCGTCCTTCAGCTGGTCCGTATCCAGAATGTTGTACTGGATGTGGGAGCCGCCTGCCTTCATATAGGCGTTGGTATAGGCCACCAGCTTGTCGATGCTTTCGGGAGAGCCCAGGAGGGAGGAGTTGAACTTCTGGTTCAGCACGGCGGCGCAGCACACGCTGCTGTAGCCGGAGTGCATGGCGCTGCGGAGCACGGCGGTGGGACCGTTCTTGTCCGCTCCCCGCATGGGGCTGAGGGAACCGTCGTTCAGAGGCTCCAGGGCGGGCCGTCCGTTGGGCAGGGCTCCGGCGCCGAGACCGCCGAAGTAGTGCCAGGCCAGGCCTTCCCGGGAGATGATCATCTTCCGGAAGGGGGCGTTGTCGAAGGCGTAGATGATCTCTGCGGAGCGATCGGATACGCGCCGGACCATTTCGTCCGCTTCCTCGATATCGTTGCCGTACTTGGGCTGACGCAGGCAGAGCTGCCGGATCTCCTCGCCCCGTTCGCCGGCGAAGTTGGAGTCCAGGGCGTTCATGAGCTCATCCATGGTGAGGATCTTCTTGTCGTACACCAGGTTCCGGATGGCCACGAAGCAGTCCGCCACGTCGATGATGGCCCGGTCGGACACGCCGAACATGGAATGGTCGGGATGGGCCTTGGTGAGGTCCTGGCCCAGATCCATGCTGGCTTCGATGCCCAGGATGGAGAGCAGGGGAGTGCGGATGAACTCGGAGCAGATGTCCCGGGCCACGGCCCCCAGCCACAGAGCCTTGTGCACCAGAGCCTTTTCCTGCTGGAAGAAGGCCTCGTAAAGCTCCTCGAAGGTCTTGAAGCTCCGGGGATCGCCGGTTTCCAGACCGGTCTTGTTGCCGTTGATATCCAGGCCGTTATGGAGGGTCACGTGGAGGATGCCCGCCAGGTTGTAGGCGGCCACGCCCTCGGCGCCGTAATGCTCCGCCCGGTTGGGGAGGCAGGGATACACGCAGCCCAGGCCGCGCCACTCGCAGGCCTCCTCATAGGGGATGCCCCAGTCCATGTACTTGCGGATCATGACTTCGTCGCTCTGGAACAGCGGGATGCCGCCTCGGGTCTCCAGGTTCGTGCGGATGGCCTTGTTCATCATCCAGTCGGGGGTGTGCTCGTTCCAGCGCAGGCCCACGGTGGGGCTGGAGAGCTTCAGCTTGGCCACCACATGAAGGATCAGGTAGCTCAGCTCATTGGACATGTCCGTATGATCCTGGCCCAGACCGCCCACCATCACGTTGTTGATGCCGAAGTTGATCTGATGGGTCTCCTTGTTCATGTCGTCGGACACGAAGGTCTGGGTGCCCCAGCGGCCGATCATGTCCGCCAGATCGGAGGCAAGCTGCTCCAGCGGCACGCCGTTTTGCAGGTCGTTCTTGAAGTAGCCGTAGAGGTACTGGTCGGCGCGGGCCCAGTGGCTGTTGTTCTGCATGGGATTCTCGAACATCTTGGCCAGGGAGCACATCTCCATAAACTGCAGGGCCTCATGGAAGGTGCGGGGGGGATTCTCGGGGACCCATTCGCAGGTCTCCGCGATCTTCTCCAGCCGGGCTTTTTCCGCGGGATCCTTTTCCCCGGCGGCCATTTCCCGGGCCAGGGCCGCATAGCGGCGGGAATGGTCGATGGTGGTCTGAAGGACGATCATGGCCGCCCGCCAGAAGTAGACCTTGTTCACGTCCGTGCCGCCCTCGGCGATATATGCGTCGATATGTTCCTGGCAGCGGCGGATGTATTCCTTCAGCCCGGCGGGGAGGATGTTTGGCCAATCCAGAGCGGAGGTGCTCTGACCGGTGATGCCGTTCTGCAGGCCGGGATCTCTCAGCTTGCCGGCTTCCGTCTGCTTTGCCCAGTCTCCCACCAGCTCATGCCAGGCGTCGTAGGTGCGCTTGGGCATGCAGTTGGGCTCAAAGAGGCGGACGGCCTCCCGCAGGACCTCCAGCTCCTCCTTGTTCAGGATGGCGGAGGCGTCCAGGGTAACGCCGATGACCCCGTCGTCGTTCCAGATATCGTGGATGTAGTCGCCGCAGACGCTGATGGCGGTCTGACAGCCGATGACGCCGGTGGTGGGACGGCCTACGATCTCATCGAAGGGATGGATCTTGATGGGCACATTGTCCATGACCTTCTTCAGCATCTTGGCGGTGCGGATCTCCAGATCCTCCCCCTCGGTCTCGCGCCAGGACTGGACGGCAAGACGCTCCCGGTCCACATACACGCGCCAGGGGGCTGCTTTCATGGCGGCGCGCCACTGCTGGTTCCGCTCGCTGAGCTCCAGCGCGTCGATTTTTTCCAGGAGAGATTTGTCGATTTCGTACATTTGCATTACCTCCGGAATAAAATAGCGTCGCTTATGATGTCGGATTATAACAGATATAACATGATGGAATATCAAAGAATGGAAGCAGCCAAACGAATGCATGGCCGTTATTCCCCATGAGATCTGCCGCCGGCGAAAGGAAAAATCGGAAATAACCCTATATTTGTTTGCACTTTCAGCATAGACCATTCCGTTCCTCCCGTCAACGTCTCCAGCTATGAAATTAAACTATAACAGAGCGCGTGACTTTTGCCTGCATCGATGCTATAATCAGGCAAAAACCAGGTTATACCAGAAAGGGAATACGGTAATGTCAGCCATCAATATGCATCAGATCGAGGTCTTCCTCTGCGCGGCGAAGCATCAGAATATCTCCCGGGCTGCCGAGGAGCTGTTTATCAGCCAGCCCGCCCTGAGCAAGACCATTTCCCGGATCGAAAAGGATTATGGCGGTCAGCTTTTTCGCCGCACCAACCGGGGCGTTCAGCTGACGGAAGAGGGCAAGGAGCTCTATGCCCGGCTGGACTTTGAGTATCACCGTTTCCGGGTGAGCGTGGAAGATATCTTCCGGCAGATGCGGCGCGGCGGGGCTCCCGATCTGCGGATCGGCTGCCTGAACCGGGAGGTGGTCTATCTGGTGGCCCAGGAACAGATCCAGGCCTATACCCTGCAGCACCCGGACCGGGACATTGCCCTTGAGCGCTACGATCCCGCCTCCCTGCGGCGGAAGCTCCTCTGTGAGGAACTGGATCTCATCCTCACCGTGGAGTCGGAGCTGGCGCCTCCTTCAGAATTCGAGACCCTTTTCCTCTGCGAGTATCCGATCTTTTTCCTGGTGCCCAAGGCCATGGCGGAAATGGGACTGGAAGCCCTGAACGGACGGCCCCTCATCCTGGAATCCCCGGTGCAGCGGAGGCTGGCGGAGGAAATCTGCGCCAATTACGGCATCGTGCCGAAGGAGGTGCGCTATGCGGGTTCCTACTTTGTGCTTTCCACCCGGATCGGCCGGGAGAAGGGCTTTTCCATAGACAGCAAGATGGTCCTCAGTGAGGCGGAGACGGCCGACCTGGCCTACCTGCCTGTGAAACGCGCTTTCCACGGGCGGGTGGTGCTGGCCTGGCGCCGGGAGCGCCATTCCCCCGCGGCGGCGGACTTTGCCGCCTTCCTGCGTCCCGGCGACACGGAGACAGGCGCTCCGGTCAATATCATGTAAGGAGACAGTACGATGGAGATCAACGAAAAGCTTCTGACGGAGATCGACGCCATTACTCTGAGTCCGGCCAACCGCGCCTGGCGGGAGGCGGTGCGTACCGCCTCCTGGCGCATCCACCCCGACCGGCAGCGTTTGGCTCTCCAGTCCTGGCGGGAGACAGAAGGAGAGGACCTGGAGCTGCGCAGAGCAAAGCTGCTGGCCCGGGTGCTGGAGGGGATGCCTATCGATATCCTGCCCTTCGATCAGATCGTGGGCCGGTCCACCCCCGCCGTGATCGGCTGCGCCACCGCCATGGACATCTGCGGAGACTATATCCCCGCCATCTGGAATGAGGATCGGCGGGTGGACGCCACCATGGACGCCAGCGTGCAGCTGGATGAGGAGACCCTTTCCGTTCTGCGGGAGGCGGCCCTGGAGTTCCGGGGGAAGACCGCCCCTGACCTCTCCTATCAGGCCTGGGAGGCCGTCTGCGGCACGCTGGGCCGGGATCTGGAGGACGCCAAGCTGAAGGATCCCTCCCTGGACGCCGCCGTTTTCGGCCAGGTCACTACTGCCTTCAACTGGGACAAGATCCTGCAGGTGGGCCTGGGGGGATACATCGCCGAGGCGGAAGCCCATCTGGCGGAATTCCGGGCGGGAACCGATACGGACGTATCCAAGGCGTATTTCTGGGAGAGCGCGGTCATCGTGCTGAACGCCGTGATCGGATTGGGCAGGCGCTACGCCGGGCTGGCGGAGGAGAAGGCGGCGGCGGAGCCGGACGAAGTCCGCAGGGAACAGCTGCTGGAGATCGCCCGTATCTGCCGTTATGTGCCGGAGAATCCGCCCCGCACATTCCAGGAAGCCCTGCAGCTTATGAGCCTCTGCGGGGTGGCCAAGGTAGCGGAGCACCCCATGCACGGCAACCCCCATTGGGGCCGTGCCGACCAGTATCTGTATCCCTTCTTCAAGAAGGATGTGAAGAGCGGCCGGCTCACCGCCGCCCGGGCCGGAGAGCTGCTGGCCGACCTGATCGGCCGCTGGGGCACCCAGTGCTTTGTGCAGCCCCGGAGCCAGAAGCTCTCCCATCAGATCAATTTCTGCATCAACAATGTGATGATCGGAGGCGTGGATCATGAGGGGCGGGACGCCGCCAACGAACTGAGCTATCTGATCCTCCATATGGTCGGACTCCTGAAGATCTCTTCCCCCACCGTGGGGCTGAAATGGAGCCGCGTCACTCCGGACTGGCTCATGGAGAAGGCTATCCGCACCAATCTGGAGACCCGGGGCGGCATCCCCCTCTTTGAGAATGACGACGCGGTGGTGGCCCACTATGTGCGGGACGGCATCCCCTATGCCGACGCGGTGGAATGGGCCGGCCTGGGCTGCGTCTATCCCTGCATCCCCACCAAGGCGGAGCACACCGGAGCCCACGGCCTGGGGGCCTTCAACGTGGCCGGCTGCCTGCATCTGGCCCTGCATAACGGGCGGGATATCAACGGGAAGCAGACCGGCCTGGCCACAGGAGACGCCCGGGATTTCGGGAGCTTTGAGGAGCTGTACGACGCCTTCCTGAAGCAGCACCGCCATGTGAGCCATACCTGCTTCCGGCTTGGAAACGTGGCCCGGCGGGTGGAGAAGGACCGGATTCGCCTGCCCCTCATCTCCGTTCTGGGACTGCAGTTCTGCATGGATGCCGGACGGGATACGGTGGACGCCGACCCGGATCACACCCTCCAGGGCATCGGCGACCGGGGCATCATCGACGCCTCCGACGCCCTCTATGCCGTGAAGTATCTGGTCTTCGACCGGAAGCAGCTCACCATGAAGGAACTCATGGACGCCCTGGACAGCGACTTTGCCGGAGAGCGGGGAGAGGAGATCCGGCAGCTCTGCCTGGCCGCCCCCAAGTTCGGGAACGATCTGGAGGGGCCCGATGAGATGGCCCGACGGGTCAGCGATGACAGCGCCGCCATCATCAAAAGCTATGATAATTCCCCCTTCCCCCCCATCATGATCGCCCGGGAGGGACTTGCCTGGCATTACCTGGGCGGCCTGGGGGTCGGCGCGCTGCCCAGCGGCCGGAAGGCCCTGGAGCCTCTGAACGACGGCTCCATTTCCCCCATGCGGGGGGCGGACAAAAACGGCCCCACCGCCGTGCTCCGCAGCGCCCTCACCGCCGCCTTCAAGGATTCCTATGCCCAGGTGCTGAATCAGAAGTTCAACGCCTCCCTTCTGCGGGATGAAGAGGGGGTGGAGAAGCTGGCCGCCTATACCAAAGCCTTCATGGCTGCGGGGGGCACCCATATCCAGTACAATATCCTGGATTCCGAAGATCTGAAGGACGCCAAGGTGAAACCGGAGGAACACGAGGACCTGATCGTCCGCATCGGAGGCTTCAGCGCTTACTTTGTCCAGCTCTCCGGCGAGATCCAGGACGACGTGATCTTCCGCAGCGAGCTGTCCCTGTAAGGCAGAAGAAACAAATGATCAAGCGCCGACCTGGTCCATGACCAGATCGGCGCCTGTATTTCATCCATATTGATGCCTGCGGGGAGCGTGCCCTCAGCTCCAGGCGGACCTGGGCTTGTAGTTGTCCATGATGGACGGATCTTCCTTCGCCTGCCTGGCGATCTCCGTATAGCGGCCGTAGTCGAATTCCCGGCAGAGCTCCTCATAGCAGGGATCCACCCGTTCGTTCCGGGGCAGGGGAACGTTCTGATCGATCAGGATATTCTGCACCTTGCGGATATCCACGTCGTGGGTGCCGACGCCGTCCGCCGTCGCCACGGCTGCGGCGACGCCTGCAGCCTGCCCGGTGCCGATGCACTGGGGGATGAGGTTGACCCAGTCGATGGCGATGGGATCCGCGGAGATATGGCGGCCCGGGCAGAGCAGATTGTCCACCTTCCGGGGCAGGATGGCGCGGTAGGGGATCTCCACCGGAGCGCAGTCGTTCAGGCGGCAGATGGTGGAGTGCCAGGCAATGACGTCGTCATGCTGCAGGCCGAAGACCCAATCCTTGGCGGACATCACGTATTCGCCGGAGAGACGTCGGCTGCAGCGCACCCCGGTCTGGGGGGCGATGCTCAGCAGATACATATCCTTGTATGCCCCGGGCAGGACGCGCTTGCAGTAGGCGATAACGTCCCGGATGGCCTTCCTGGTGTTGATCTCCGTGGCGGTCAGATCCTTGATGGTGGAGCAGTTCACGTTGGAGTGCCGGTTGAACACCAGGCAGTTGCCGTTGGGCTCATCCCAGGAGGGGGCGCTGCCGGCAAGACCTGTCAACTGCATCAGATTGCGGTTGAGCTCCCGCCAGAGGTCGGGGTGAGCTTTGCGCCAGTCCTCCAGGTACTGCGTATTCACGCCGCCCACCCGCCAGGCCAGGGTCGTGTTGTGGGAGCGGGTGTTCTCCCCGGAAAGGTCCTCGTAGGGCGCGCCGGTCTGCCGGAACAGGTCGCCGTCGCCGGTGGCGTCGATCACGACCTTCGCAAACACGGCCTTCCGCCCCTCCTTGCTCTCGAAGATCACACCCTTGATGACGTTCCCGTCCATGATGGGGCGGGTGCCCCAGCTGTGGTACAGGATACGGATGCGGTCGCTGAGTTCCAGGAGCATCAGGTCCATCTCGATCTCCAGCTGGGGACCGTCGTAGTACACGGACCGGACGAGCACCGGATCATCTCCGGGGCTGGTGGTGTCCATCTTCATTTTCCAGCGATCAATGAGCATCTTGTCCTTTTTGCCGATCTCATCCAGGGTGGGGCCCCAGGTGGAGCCCGGCACGGCCTTCTCCATCCGGTCGAACCATTCCTCCTGGATCCCCCGCACGAAGGGGAGGGTCTTCCAGGAGAGCTTCGGGACCATGAGGACATAGTCTCCGGTGACGTCGCCGCCGGAGTAGCCGTAGCGTTCCATCAGAATGACGTCTTTGCAGCCCGCCCGGGCGGCTGCCACGGCGGCGCTGTGTCCCGCCGCGCCGGCGCCCACCACCAGCACGTCGCATTCCGCATAGACCTCGATGTCGCTCGCGGGTTCGTGATAGAGCCTGTCTGCCATTTTCTCGTCCCCCGTTCTTCTCTTCTTTAATATTATTGTTATCAATTTATCACCGCGGCCCACCGGCTGTCAACGTGCCTTCCGGGAAAAGCGCGGAGTCAGACCCTCCGGCTGAACCGGCGGTTATGATCTGGCGGAGACAAAGGGATTCGACCTCCGCTGCGGCGGAGGCCGGATCGCGGATCTGGCTAAGGAACGCACACGTTTCTCGCGCACGGAATGCCGCCGGCACGTCATTCACTCCCGCTCCCGTGCGGATCCCTTTGGTGTATCCGTATATGAAACAGGAAAGGGGCGCCAAACGGCACCCCTTTCCTGTTTGGTGGAGACGAAGGGATTCGAACCCTCGACCTCTCGGATGCGAACCGAACGCTCTCCCACGCGGGCCAGTTTCTAGTCACCATGTGACAGACGAAGCTGGCACAAAGCGTTATATTTCCAG
>JAEEGK010003081.1_pt1 | contig 41728 bp, 26 predicted proteins | sample 8958771 | NCBI WGS metagenome assembly JAEEGK01 (sample SAMN16246547, study PRJNA631951) | gut metagenome | biome: gut microbiome; feature: rumen; material: SC-attached | host: Bos | place: Iran: Karaj | collected 2018-10
GAAAGGGTAAGGGTGAGAAGGTGGTGTAAGAGACCACCAGCCTGCGGGTAATCGTAGGGCTGTTCCGTCTGGAGGCTGCAAGTTCGCGTATACCATCGTCGGAGGGCTGTCCGTCCGAGTTCTTCGGAACACGATGGAGGGTAGAATGCTTGAGACGCTGGGTAACTGGCGTAGTAGATAAATGACAGGCGCCCGCAAGGGTACAGAACCCGGCTTACAGGGGCACTGCTTTCTTTTTAGTTAAAAGTGAATAGTTAAAAGTGAAAAGTGAAGCGATTGATTCGATTTTTGCAGAAGGACATCTGGCGAATAAGTCCTGACGAGGTGACGCCAGTGAAGTATCTGTTGCTGGAGGTGCTGAAGAAGTTGCTGCTGGCCATCAGATTCTTTACAGCAAAGCGTGTGTTGCAGAAGGCTTCGGCGCTGACTTACAGCATGTTGCTGGCCATCGTGCCGATTATGGCGGTGGTGTTTGCCATTGCGCGCGGCTTCGGCTACAGCAAGTATATCGAGGTGTGGTTCAGGGATGCCTTCCAGTCGCAACCGCAGGCCGCCGACATCATTATCGGCTTCGTGAACAGCTATCTGGTGCATACGCAGAGTGGGGTATTCCTGGGCGTCGGCTTGGTGTTCATGCTCTATACGGTGCTGATGCTGGTGAGCAATGTGGAGGATGCCTTCAACGAGATATGGCAGGTGAAGAAGCCGAGGAGCATTTTCCGTACGTTTACGGACTATCTGGCCATGTTCTTCCTGTTCCCCATCATTATCGTGCTGACGTCGGGTATCTCGATTTTCATGGCTACGGTGGCCGACCAGCTGCCTGACTTCCTGCTACTGGGTCCCTTTGTCAGATGGTTGATAGACCTGTCGCCTTATGTGCTGATGTCTGGCATGTTTATTGCGCTTTACATCTTTATGCCAAATACGAAGGTGCGACTGAAGAGTGCGGTGGTGCCTGGCATTCTGGCTGGTATCGCGATGCAGGGACTGCAGATATTCTACATCCATTCGCAGATGTTCCTGTCCAGCTATAACGCCATCTACGGTTCGTTTGCCGCCCTGCCGCTGTTCATGTTGTGGGTGCAGATTTCGTGGACTATCTGTCTGTTTGGTGCCGAGCTGTGCTACACGAATCAGAACTTGGACTACTACGACTACGACGCCAGTACGGGCGAGATTAGCCATCGCTACAAGCTGCTGATGGCGTCGCTGCTGATGAGCAAGATTTGCCAGCGCTTTGCCAAGGGACAGCGTGCATACAGTGCCTACGAGTTGCGCGGACTGACGAATATTCCCATCCGTATTGTGAACGACTTGCTGTACGAGTTGATTGACGCCAAACTGCTGATAGAAATCGGTGGCGACGAGAAGGGCGAAACCTCGCGATTCATGCCTGCCGAGGATATTAACAATCTGACGTATGGTGTGATGGTGGATCGTCTGGAGTCGAAAGGACGATGGAAGATTGACATCGACGTGAGCGAGCTGTTCAAAGGTGAATGGGCAAAGGCTATCGAATTGCGCAGCGAGTATCTGCGAGGGGCCAGAGATATTAAATTGAAAGACCTTTGAACGTTTAATATTAAACATTAAAAATTAAATTCGCTTCGCTCAGATTAAAAAGCGGACGTAGGTGCGATCGTCGAAGGAATTGTTGTCAGGATGGAACGCTTTGGTGGCCTGAAAATGTGGGCCGATATTTAGTGGGTCATACTGGCGCTGGTGTTGCAGGGCCTCCTCGCTATCTGCGAGTGACGGATGGAGGAAAGGATAACCGTCGGAAGCAAGGACAATCTCGTAAGGCTGGAAATCGAGTGTAATAGTGCGAACGTGTTGTCGGGGAATGGGGAAACCATCGACAACGCTATAGGTGATATTTTGATTACGCATGGTCTCAATCATGCGGGGAATGATAACAGGACGGGCAATGTCGTTACGGCATAGCTCATCAGCAGTATGTCCTTCGTTCAACAGTCGCTCAACCTCCTTGGCACGCATGGCAGCCAGCTCAGCCTCATAGGGTTTGGGATTATCGATGAATTGAGAAGGTGAGGAAGTGAGAGGGTGAGATGGTGAGACAAGACATTGGCAGTCGCCAATCATCCAGATTTCGCGACACAGGCGACTGAAAATGACGACGCTACAGGTTAGGCGGTCTTCAGGATGCTCGGCCAACCGTTGGAGCATCGACTTCTTGTAATGCTTTTGAATATAGGCTGTTACGCCACGGAGGAAGCCCTCGCACGTCGTGTTCTTAGGCATGCGGCGAATGTAACGGGAGACCAGTTGCATGGCATAGCGCCCATTGCTGCGAAAGAGGCTGTGACGATGCTGCGACTTAGACGTGGAGCCATCGATGACGGCTATGAAATCATTTGTGACGACGATTCCGTCCTCGCTTTTCATCTTTGGATTCTTCGCGACGAGGTTTTGTTCGATAATCTCCATGAGCGGGTTTGTTTTTATACCAGAAGAAATACTCACGCTGAGCCAGTTTCTCGTCCTGTGTATGGGCAGCGTAGACGGGTTCGAGCGTATAGGGGTCGTAGCCGGTGTACCACATTTCGGTAGATACCGTCATGGGCGTAGGCGTGAAGTCCTGCACCTGTTCCAGCTTATAGCCCATCTGACGCGTGAGTCGGGCCAATTCAGCCATGTCACTCTCGCGGCAACCTGGGTGGCTGCTGATGAAGTAGGGGATGATCTGCTGGTTGAGATGCTCCTCGCGATTGATGCGGTCGAAGATACGCTTGAACTCATAGAACTGCTGGAACGAGGGCTTGCGCATGAGTCGGAGCACATGGTCGGAAGTATGCTCTGGAGCCACCTTCAGACGTCCGCTGACATGATTCTTGATAAGTTCGCGCGTGTACTCCATAGCGGCCTTGTTCGACTTCTCGTCCTTGCTGCGATACAGCAACAGGTCGTAGCGCACGCCACTGCCGATGAAGCTCTTCTTAATGCCTGGCAGCGCGTCGACAGCACGGTAGATTTCAAGCAGTTTAGAGTGGTCGGTATTCAGGTTGGGACAAATCTGCGGATTGATGCACGAGGGACGCTTACACTTCTCGCAGGCATTAAGGTTGCGCCCATGCATGCCGTACATGTTGGCAGAAGGACCCCCTAAGTCGCTAAGATAACCCTTGAAACCATCCATTTGGATGACTTGCTTCACCTCGCGCAGAATGCTCTCCTTGGAACGGCAGGCAATAAACTTGCCCTGATGGGCAGAGATGGTGCAGAAAGCGCAACCGCCAAAACAGCCGCGATGGATGTTGACGCTGAACTTAATCATGTCGTAGGCAGGAATGCGCTTGCCTTTATATTTAATATGAGGTACGCGCGTGTAAGGCAGGTCGAACGAGGCATCCAGTTCCTCGGTAGTCATCGGCGGATAGGGCGGATTGACGACGACGGTAGCTCCAGCAGAAAAACGCTGGACACTTTGGCCTAAAGGTTGCAGCAAGCGCTGGGCATGCATCATGTTCGACTGTTCCTCGATATGGCGGAAGTTCTCGGCCTGTGAACGCTTGTTGCGCAGACACTCCTCGTGGCTATGCAGCACGATATCGCTCTCCAGAGGTGTCACATCATTGGCAATATACACCGTCTGGGGAATGTCGCGACAGGCGCTGATGGGAAGACCATCGGCCAGACAACGGCTGATTTCCACCATCGGCTTTTCGCCCATACCATAGACAAGAATGTCGGCAGGCGCATCGCAAAGAATGCAGGGGCGCAACTTGTCCTGCCAATAGTCGTAATGGGTGAGTCGGCGCATGGATGCCTCGATACCGCCTAAGACGATGGGCACATCGGGATAGAGTTGGCGAAGAATCTGGGAATAGACCACTGACGGATAGTCAGGACGTAGGCCATGACGTCCATCAGGACTGTAGGCATCCTCGGAACGCAGACGACGGTTGGCTGTGTACTTGTTGACCATCGAGTCCATATTGCCAGGAGAAACGGCAAAATATAGGCGTGGACGCCCCAACTTTTTGAAGTCGCGGAAGTCGCCGTGCCAGTCAGGCTGAGGGACGATAGCCACACGAAAGCCAGCAGCCTCGAGTGTGCGCCCGATGACAGCATTGGCAAAGGAAGGATGGTCAACATAAGCGTCGGCTGAGAAGAGGATGATATCCACCTCGTCCCAACCGCGTAGTTCCAGCTCCTTCTTTGTCGTGGGGAGGAAATCAGTCAGCCTATACTCCATCAATTCTCAATTCTCAATTATCAATTAAATGGTGTTCCTTGAATAGCCCGTTTGGTCATACCCAATTCGCCGTTGCCCTGATTCTTCCAATTGATAAAGAGCAGTACGAGCTGTTGCAAACCAAAGGCCTTCATGTTGCTGTGATATATCACGTCGAGACAGAGGTCGAGCAGGCGTTTGTCCTTGCCAGCATCCGACTCAAGCATGGAACGGATATTGAATTTTAGCTTATCGAGCACCTGTTCGTCAACATAGCCGTTAGAGTCAATCAGGTCACGGAATAGCTGGTAGTCCTCGATAGTCTGCAGATGTTCTTCGCTGATTTCGATACTTCTTGTACCTGATGAGTTTGTTTGAATTTTGTACATAGTTTGTTGGTTTAATTATTTAGTAAATAGTTTAATATTCCTTGCATGATAGAAATACGCTTTTGGCGGTCCTTGATGCACTCGAAGGGGAAGCCCATCACGAACACACTTTCACGCCCCTGCTTATAAGCAATAGCAGCATCCTGTCCGTCGGCATACTGCATAGCTGTGAAGGCTGGCTTGACAGGTTGCAGGATATCGACAGAAGTGGCAGCATAGTGTGTGGCGTTAAGCGTGTTCCAATAGTCGAGCTTAATCCCAAGACCATTTACTGTGCTAGAACCTGCCAGCGAACGACCCGCATAGCGACACTTCAAGACACTGGATAGGAACTGCTGTTCAGTATCAGCCGTCATGTCGCTGCCCACATAGGCACCGCTTACCAAGAGGGCACCACCATTCTGACAGTATTTCTGCAGTGCATTTTGGAGGAGAGACGTGAAGCTCTTATAGTAGTTCAGACTGTGTCCGTCGTTGCGCTCGAGTCCCAGCAGCAAGTCGACAGCATCATAGCGCGAGAGGTTGACCTTACCCGTCTCGACAGCTTCGTTGGAACAGCTTACAATATTGTACTTTTGGGCAGAGGCAATAGCATCAGCATGCGTGCGAACGTAATTGAAGTCATTGCCAGCAATCAACTGCCCTTGCAGATCTTCGCCACTATAGCCTAAGCCTCCGTTTTCATTTCCTATCTGCGAAATATCGAAATTAATCTGGCGACCCACCCATCCGAATGTAGGACCATAGGTAATGCCAGGGTCTTCGTCGAGGTCGAAACCTTGCTCCAACTCATTGTTGCGAATGGCTGGCGACGAGACGCGATTGAAACCATTGACAATCATTACTGTCTTGGTGGCTCCAGGCTGGTAACAAGCAGAGAGTACCTCTGTGCAGAAACTCTCGCCGCCACGATTGACGGCAGCAACACGGAAATGATAGGTCTGACCAGGTTCGAGTTTCAACTCGTATGAAGTCTTCTTGACATGGGTGCCGTTGTCGAAATCTGCATCGCCCACAGCAGTATAAAGCAGATAGCCTGTAGGTTTCGATGTTGGTTCTTGAGGGTCGTTGACGGCATTCCAACTGAGCTGTATCTCGTTTTTGTTCTTGAATTCAATGCGGAAATTGTCGGGTGCCAGCGGAGCCACTACATACGATGTTCCGTGCTGGTCGTTGACATAGCGAAGCAGCGTCTTGTAGATAGAGCGGGCCAGCGTGAATCGAAAGTTAGGATCCAGACCATAGCGTAAATCGGGAAAACTCTGGTGCGACAACGTCTCAAGGATAGCGCTGGGTACCTCAGGAACACGCGACTCCGAATAGTTGCGGTCGTACAGGTCGCGACGTACCCAATCGCCATATTTATATTTCAGGTCGGCTACCTCGTTATTGAGCAAGGCATCGGCAAGGTCGCGCGACGCCATACGCGAGATACCTGAATTCAATTTTCCTTCATGATGGTTGGTGGTACAGATGGACAGTGAGCCCCATACATCCTTTCCATTTTTGAAATAGCCTGCGTCGCTGTGGATGCCTAAAGAGAGTTCGATAGGAACCTTCAAGCCTTCAAGTGTCGGCAAATAGCATGAGCCACCACCTATATAGTTGGTCATAAACGAACGGACATTGATATCATCGGCATAGTCGTCAGTACCCTGTCGTCCACTATAGACGGAGTAGGGCATACCAGCCCATTGTGCATAGTAGCGTGCTCCCTCAATGGCTCGTGGCATACCGCTGATTTCGCCAAAGCGCTCGATATTACCCATACCGCCACCGAAGCGGACGGCATCGGTAGTCACTACGCCATTGTGCTTGCTTTGATTGGTCAGCGTGACACGGTTAAACTCACTGTAACCGGCATCAAACTCAAAGGTGCCCAGATATACCCATGTGCCACCACCCATCTGTTGGTTGACGCGGAACTGCGTGCGTTCACCTTTATGCCAAACGGTATATAGAGCATCGTTGACACTATTGGGAAGTGACTGGTAGCTGACGTAAACAGCATAGCGACCAGCTTTTTGGAAACGGGGCTGATAGGTGGCAACGGAGTAACGCTTGTTGCTGCTTGTGGTGTTAGCCATACGGGCTGTACCTGCCTCAAAGGGATTTTCGTTATCCTGATAATGCCCTTCGTGCATCATGAAGCCTGGCTGTGGTGTTGTCTGCCACTTACCATGAGCAGTAACCTCGATATAATTGCTCTTTGAACCGTCATTGTCGACGATAACCTCTTCGGTCTGCCAGTCACGTTCACGTGGTGTGAAGACGATGGCTCCGGCTCGTTCTAGCATAGGAATGAGGTAGGGAACAACAATGGTTTGTGTAAACAGGTCTTCGGTGGTAGCAAACAGTTTCGGACGTTGCCAGCGCCACTGTGATGTCTTCTGGTCGTAGTAACGTCCATGACTGGCCCACAAGGAGAGATGACGGTTTTGCAGTCCGTGAGTCGGATGGAATGGGGTAGATATATTCTTTACCCAAGGTTCGCCGTCGTATTCGATGTTTCCCCAAAGGCGTGACTTGTCGGCATTCTTCGTGAGACGATTGGGAATCAGTTCTTCAATGGTCATACCATTAACGACGATACTTACCTTATATTTATTATATGGCTTTGGCAGTTCGCTCTTAATCTTTTTATAAATGTTCTCAGTAATCTCGGGCGTTAACGCTTGCATGCCGAACCATTCGTCGGTAGTGATAGTTAGCGTCTTCTCGTCATTGTCCACCTGATAGCTCTGCATACGGTACTGTCGAGACAGTCGCAAGTCTTTGGGTTTATAGGTAGAAAAAAACAGTTTCAGGCGGTCGCCCATCTTTGCTTCGTCTTTGGCTGACTGTCCGAAACAGATAGTTGTGGCTGATAATAACAGCAGATACAATAGAATTTTATACATGGTATTATTCCTCCCCTATAGTAAAGTTCTCAGGATAACGCCCCTTGAAGTTCTTGAAATATGCTTTGATTTCACGCATCTGACTGTCGATGTCGCCATTAGGTACAATTGTTTTGGTGCAACGAATCAATTTCTTTTCATAATCGACACCATAGAGTAGGATAGGTATTCCAGCTTTCTGGGCGATATAGTAGAAACCGCGTTTCCACTCAGGATTCAGCTTGCGTGTACCTTCGGGCGTGATGCACAATTGGAAGACGGGTAGTCTCTGGGCTGTCTCAGCCAGATTATCCGTCATGCTGGTGTGTTTGGAACGCCAAACAGGAATACCGCCCATACGACGGAAAATAGGACCAAGCGGCCAAAAGAACCACTCTTTCTTCATCAGGAAGTTGCTCTTCAAACCTGTACTTTTACTATAAAGCTGGCCAATAAGAAAATCCCAGTTGCTGGTGTGAGGGGCCAGGCAGATAATACATTTGTCGGGGTGTGCTTCTGTTACCTCAGCTGTCCACCCCATACGTTTGTATAGCAGCCATCGGCAGAATGATTTCCACATAGTTTATGTTGTCGTTCGTGAATCCTTATGTTAGAAACTGTTTAACTGGTCTATCAGTTCTCCAGCTTGAGCAGTAAATTTCTCCTTCAAATCCTTGTAGTACACTTTTGCCGACATGCCTGGCTCTGGATGTGAGATGCGACGGACAAAGTTGTTACGCATCTTAATGGTGCTGAAGATAAGTGCCTTTGCACTTTCACGATTCTGACCATAGAGTGAACCGGCCACACATTCAGCGAAAAGCTCTTCGCAAATCAAGTTAATACTTTGTTTCAAATGTCTTTTACTTGCCATATTTTTTTCCTCCAAAAAATAAATTATGATATCTTTTGAGGTCAAAGATACTAAAAAAAATCGATATACAATGACTTTCATCAAAAAAAAAACTTAAAAAGCATCATTTCTTTGTGTTTTCTCACAAAAAAAGCGTATTTTTGCATTCTGAAATTTCAATTATTCATCTAAATATAATATTTAAGACAATGGAAAAAAGTGCATTGCAGTTGGCGAGAGCCGCTTATCAGCCCAAATTGCCTAAGGCTCTTCAGGGCGCAGTGAAAATCAAAGAAGGTCAGCCTACCCAGAGTGTTGGCGATCAAGAGGAAATCAAAAAACTTTTCCCAAACACCTACGGTATGCCTATCGTAGAGTTTGAGCCTGCTACTGAGGCTAACACCAAGAAGATGAACGTAGGTATCATCCTGTCTGGTGGTCAGGCTCCTGGTGGTCACAATGTGATTACAGGTTTGTTCGATCAGATTAAGAAGCTGAACCCTGAGAACCGTCTCTATGGTTTCATTCTGGGTCCTGGTGGCTTGGTTGACCACAATTACATGGAGCTGACTCCGGAAATTATCGATGAATATCGTAACACTGGTGGTTTTGATATGATTGGTTCTGGTCGTACAAAGCTGGAGAAGGTTGACCAGTTCGAGAAAGGTCTCGAGATTATCCGCAAGCTCGACATCAAGGCTATCGTGATTATTGGTGGTGACGACTCTAACACCAACGCTTGTGTGCTGGCTGAGTATTATGCCGCTAAGAATTATGGTGTACAGGTGATTGGTTGTCCCAAGACTATCGACGGTGACCTGAAGAACGAGCAGATTGAGACCTCTTTCGGTTTCGATACCGCTTGTAAGACTTATTCAGAACTGATTGGTAACATCGAGCGTGACTGTAATTCTGCACGCAAGTACTGGCACTTCATCAAGGTCATGGGTCGCTCAGCTTCCCACATCGCTCTCGAGTGCGCGCTGCAGACACAACCTAATATCTGTCTCGTTTCTGAGGAAGTAGAGGCTAAGGCTCAGAGCCTCGACGATATCGTGACCTACATTGCTAACGCTGTAGCTGCACGTGCGGAGGATGGCAACAACTTCGGTACGGTTATTATTCCTGAGGGTGTCATCGAGTTTATTCCCGCCATTAAGAAACTGATTGCTCAGTTGAACGACGTGCTGGCTCTGCCTGAGGCTAAGACAATTAGTCGCGACGAGCAGGTTGACTTCGCCAAGAGTCATCTGACTCCCGAGAACCTTGCTGTTTTCAACAGCCTGCCCGTAGGTGTGGCTCGTCAGCTGGCTCTCGACCGTGATCCTCACGGAAACGTACAGGTATCTCTTATTGAGACCGAGAAACTGCTGTCAGAGATGGTTGGCAAGAAGCTCGAGCAGATGAAGAAGGAAGGCAAGTATGTTGGTAAGTTCGGAACTCAGCACCACTTCTTTGGTTATGAGGGACGTTGCGCTGCTCCTTCTAACTTCGATGCAGACTATTGCTATGCACTTGGTACTTCAGCAGCTCAGCTGATTGCCAATGGTAAGACTGGTTATATGGCTATCGTTAAGAACACGACAGCTCCTGCTGACCAGTGGATTGCCGGTGGTGTGCCTATCACGATGATGATGAACATGGAGAAGCGTGCCGGTGAGATGAAGCCTGTAATCCGTAAGGCTCTTGTTGAACTTGACGGCGCCCCCTTCAAGGCATTTGCCAAAGAGCGTGATCGCTGGGCTCGTGAGACAGCTTATGTATATCCTGGTCCTATCCAGTATTGGGGACCCACTGAGGTTTGCGACCAGCCCACTAAGACTTTGGCTCTTGAGAAGGCAAAATAATTAATGCCTCAGAAGAAGGACCAACATAAAAGTAAACCGACATCCGGACGCCGAAGAAGCATAGTGCAACATAGGCGTCCGAATGTCTTTATTCGTCTGTTGCAGCACATGCCTGGGTGGGCTTGGTGGCTGGGCGGATGTTTGGTGGTGGCCGCTTATGTGTTCTTCTTTTATTATATCTTTGTCAGTCCGTTCGGTTTCCGTTGGCGTGCCCTCTATGGTGATATCAGCTATCCAGAAGGATACGAAATACATGGCATAGACATCTCACACCACCAAGGCAATATTAACTGGCAGGAACTTAAGGATCATGGAATGATTGACAAGTTTCCTGTGCGTTTTGTCATGATTAAGGCTACTGAAGGTGCAACGCGCGTTGACCCGAAATTCGAAGATAATTTCTATCAGGCTCGCGAATACGGTTTTACACGTGGTGCCTACCATTTTTATAGCGTTTATTCATCAGCCAAGCCGCAAGCCGCTTTCTTTATTCGCAAAGTCAAACTTGAGAATGGCGACCTGCCTCCTGTGCTTGATGTTGAGCATAAACCTAAGAACCAAACCGACGAGGAATTCAAGCAAAGCGTCTTGCAATGGCTTGATATCGTTGAACAACACTATGGTGTAAAGCCCATCATCTATACTTATTATAAATTTAAGACGCAATACTTGAGTGATCCTGTCTTTGACGACTATCCTTATTGGATAGCCCATTACTATGTAGACTCTGTGGAGTATCAGGGCAAATGGAAATTTTGGCAGCATACAGATGTTGGACGTTTGCCTGGCATCAAGGGTAATGTTGACTTCAACATCTACAATGGCTCAATGTACGATCTCCGTAAAATGACTATCGGAGCTCGCGAACAGATAGGCGAGGATGCCTATAGCGACTGAATATAAAAATAGTCCGGCATTATCTCCTGATAATGAAGGACTATTTTCATTTATTTCGGAAGTATTTTACAATAATGCCGGACTATTAATATGTTGTTGCCTTATCCGTTCATGGACAGCAGGAATTCTTCGTTCGACTGCGTCTGAACCAGACGGTCGCGAACAGTATTCATTGCTTCGATGGGGTTCATCTCTGCAATATACTTGCGCATAATCCACATACGGTTCAGCGTGGTCTGATCCTGCAGCAGATCGTCGCGACGAGTAGAAGACTGTACCAGGTTGAGGGCAGGGAACACACGCTTGTTAGAGAGCATGCGGTCAAGCTGAATCTCAGAGTTACCTGTTCCTTTGAACTCCTCGAAAATAACTTCGTCCATCTTAGAACCAGTATCTACAAGTGCTGTAGCAATAATGGTCAGCGAACCGCCTCCTTCAATGTTACGGGCTGCACCAAAGAAACGCTTGGGCTTCTGTAGTGCATTGGCGTCGACACCACCCGTCAGCACCTTACCAGATGCCGGACTGACGGTATTATAGGCACGGGCCAGACGTGTGATAGAGTCGAGGAAGATGACAACATCGTGTCCGCATTCCACCATACGCTTAGCCTTCTCCAAGACAATACCTGCAATCTTTACGTGACGGTCAGCAGGCTCGTCAAAGGTTGATGCAATCACTTCGGCATTTACCGTGCGGGCCATATCCGTTACCTCTTCTGGACGCTCGTCTATGAGCAGCATCATGATGTATGCCTCAGGATGGTTGGCTGCAATGGCGTTGGCAATATCCTTCATCAGGATGGTCTTACCAGTCTTTGGCTGGGCTACGATGAGTGCACGCTGACCTTTACCGATAGGAGCGAAAAGGTCAACAATACGTACTGAAGGATTAGTGGTAGCCTTATCGCCACAAAGCTTGAACTTCTCCTCTGGGAACAGTGGCGTCAAATGTTCGAAAGCCACACGGTTACGCACTTCATTAGGCTGACGTCCGTTGATGGCATTGACATTGCACATGGCGAAATACTTCTCGTTGTCGTGCGGTGGGCGAACAGTGCATTCTACTACGTCACCAGTCTTCAGCGAATACTTCTTAATTTGCTGAGGAGATACGTAGATGTCGTCCGGCGATGACAGATAGTTATAGTCGCTTGAACGCAGGAAACCGTAACCGTCTTGTAATACCTCAAGGACACCATTACCCGTAATCAGGTCCTCGAAGTCAAAGATTTCATTGCTTCGGCCCATTGGACGGTCCACTGGCATGATGGGCTCAGTGGCAGGCTGTTGCGTCATGGGACGATCGAACATGTCGAGGGTGGGGATGGCGGCTTCGTCTTCAATAGGCAGGTCAACCGTTACAATGAAATCGGTACCATCGCCAGGATCACCTTCCCAAACGCTCTCACCAATATCATCTCTCAACTCTTCGCTTTCAACCTGGTTGCGCATAACCATTTTTTCCTGAAGCTGGTTTAGCATGTCTTCGTTTACTTGCGAATCGTCAGCAACCTGTGCAGCCTCTGGAATGATGTCGGTTTGCTCTGCAGGTGCCTCCTGTTCCTTGAATTCGAGGGCGGTTTCTGTAGCCTGTGGTTCCTGTGCTTTTGCAGCTTTTGCAGCCTCTTCAGCAGCAATAGCCTCCAACTCTTTCTTAGACTTGCGACCACGTTTCTTGGGTGCGGGCTTTTCTACTTCCTCTTTTACTTCTGCCTTTGCACTCTCTGCAGCAGCCTGCTCAGCAGCTTCCTGCTCGGCAAACAGTGAGTCGAGTGAGGGCTTCTTAACCTTTTTGGTTGCTTTTGTATCAAGGTTTTCGGCGTCTGTTCCGTTGACGGTATAAACCTTACTATTATCTTTTGTAATACGCGTGCGCTTGCGCTTGGGCGTGGAAACACCTGCAGCCGAGTTCTCAGCAGCTTTGTCGAGAATGGCGTATATGACATTTTCCAACTCGTCATTCTGCGACACTTTAATGCCTAATTCTGCTGCTATCTCCATTAATTCGGGGATAGGCAGTTTTTCTAATTCTTCCTTTGTGTACATAGTGAGTATATACAGTGATTTGAATGATATTTTTTGATTTAAAAAAGAAAACTCTGGAAAGAATGCTCCATCGTTGTGGAGTCATGTTTTCGGAAATTCGTCTGCAAAGGTACAAATAAAATTTGAACTACCAAAACTTTCAAACTCTTTTTTGCGCCTTTGCAGATAAATCAATTAAAAGACGGCCTTTACAATCTTCCGAACATTGTCCGTCTTAGCCATTGTGTAATAATGAATGGCAGGAGCACCGTGTGCCAACAGGTCACGGCTTTGCTCAATAGCCCATTCAATACCGATCTGATAGGCTGCGTCAGCAGTCTTGGCCTTGTTGAGTTCGCTTACCAGCGTCTGCGGAATGTCAATATGGAAAGAGCGTGGCAACAAATCAATCTGTCGCTGACTGGAAATAGGCTTCAATCCAGGAATGACGGGTACGCTGATACCCGCATTGCGTACCTTATCAACAAAACGGTAATACTGGTCGTTGTCAAAGAACATTTGTGTGACGATGTAGTCGGCACCAGCCTTCACCTTCTGCTTCAGATTATTGATGTCTGTATCGAGGTTGGCTGCTTCGTAGTGTTTTTCGGGATAGGCTGCCACACCCACGCAGAAATTTGTTGAAAGACCATTCTTTACTGTGGGGTCAAGATACTGTCCCTGATTCAGGTTGTGAATCATTCCCACCAGTTCTGAACTGTGGCTAAAACCATCGGGCTCGGGAATGAAGAAACGCTGTCCCGGTAGGGCATCACCACGGAGAGCGACTACGTTCTGGATACCCAAAAAGTGCAGGTCAAGCAGTTCACTTTCAACTTTACTGCGTGACGCACCGCCACAAATGACGTGTGGCACAATCTCCAGTTGCGGATAACGGCGCATAATGGCTGCCACGATGGCAATGGTGCTTGGACGTTTGGCCAAAGTCATCTTCGTGTATGTACCATTACTGTTTGGCACATATTCCACTTCGTCGCGATGGCATGTAACGTTGATAAACGGTGGCGCAAACTCCATCAAAGGTTCAATGCTGTCGTAGAGTCGGGTAACATCGCTGCCCTTCAGAGGTGGTACCAACTCGAAACTGGCAAACGGTTGTTTTGAACTATTCAGAATGTCTATTACTTTCATGTTCTTTTATCGATATTTCGTTTTGTCGTTATTAAGATGATTGCGTTGCAATGTATTTTGATAGCAGCTGCTCGCCTTCTGCCACACTGATACCACGGCGCTGGCAATAGTCTTCCAATTGGTCCTCATCAATGCGTCCCACAGGGAAATAGTGGGCATCAGGATGACAGATGAAGAGTCCGCAAATAGACGTAGAAGGCTGTATGGAGTAGTGGTCGGTCAGTCTTATATCCAGTTTGTCTTCTGCCCCCAACAGGTCGAATACGATGCGTTTCAGTGAGTGGTCTGGACAGGTTGCATAGCCGAAGGCGACCCTGAGAGGCGAGAATTGAGAGCTGGGAACTGCGACGTGCTGAAGGTGTTCTGCGCAAGCTTCCGCCAAACGGGCACAGATGGCATGACTCATCAATCGTTCGCCCTCGTCGGCAGACTGCTGTTTGGAGCGTGCAACAACTGTGAAGAGTCCAAGCGGAGTGGGGGCTTGCTCGTCAAAAAAGTCGGAGAGACAGAGATAATGGCCTGTAGTGCTCTGGCTGCGTAGCATGGGCAACACGGTGTTGGCTTGTTTCTCGTTGGAATGATCAGTAAGCACAATATCGTTGCCACGGCGTATAGCGGGCTCATAATGCAGCAGTGCCTGCACTTCTATCGTTCCTTGTTCGATAGCGCGTTGCAGATATTGTTGGCCCTCTTTCAGCGTACGCTCAGCTTCTGGATTTACCAGTAACTGTTGCAGTGTTTCGCCCTTGAAACCCCAGAATAGCAAGAACATACGCCAGTCGATGAGCGACGTAAGTTCCGTCATGGGGATGCTTCCGTCATATCCGGATAATTCCGTTGTTTCATGCCATTCGTGATTGTTCAATACTGGCGCTTTGCTGTTAGCTTCTGCATAGGGCGTCAGCGGGGCGTGATGCTCTTCGTAGGCGTCACGTAGCGTCTGCTGTTCAGCTTTAATCTGGGCGATGGTTGTCGCAGCATCCATTTGCAGGTGTTTGGCCAACAGGGATGTTTGTGAGGCATCGCCACCATGTACTACGCAACCATCGTATAGTGGCGCCAACTTGACGGCTGTATGCACTGTCGAGGTGGTGGCACCGCCAACCACAATGGGTATCTGCAATCCCTCTTTTTGGAATAGCTGACACAATTGCTCCATTTCCTTTAGAGACGGAGTAATAAGTCCACTGATTCCCACCAGGCAGGGCTTCCGCTTGCGAGCTTCTTCTAAGATGGTTTCGTTGGGCACCATCACACCCAGATCTACGACGTCGAAGCCATTACAGCCTAATACGATGCCCACGATGTTCTTGCCGATGTCGTGCACGTCGCCATTGGCGGTGGCCAGCACTACACAGGGACGTTCAGTCTTCTGCGTACCCTGTTCTTCGTCAATGTAGGGTTGCAGTATGGCTACAGCATCCTTCATGACTTTCGCCGACTTGACGACCTGTGGCAGGAACATCTTGCCTTCGCCAAACAGTTGGCCTATGTGTTCCATAGCCTGCATCAGCGGTTGTTCAATCACGTCAATGGGACGACCATACTTCTGTAGTGCCTCTGGAATGTCGTCTGCCAAGTGGCTATTGTCGCCTTTGCTCAAGGCATAGGTCAGTCGTTCCTCTATGGTTTTGCTGCGCCAGGAATCAGCTTCTCCGTTGGCAGAACCGGCAGGAGCAGAAGCGGAATCTGCAAGTATCACAGAAGCCAGCGATATCAGGCGCTCAGTGGCCTCGTCGTCGGTGTTTAAAATGACATCCTCCACCGCCTTTAAAAGCGTGGGTTCTATGTCATCGTACACCTGCAACATGCCTGGGTTGACGATGGCCATGTCTAATCCTTCACGAATGGCATGATACAGAAATACGGAGTGCATGGCCTCACGGACTTTGTTGTTGCCGCGAAAACTGAATGATAAGTTGCTTACACCGCCACTTGTCTTTGCCAGCGGCAAGTTCTGTTTTATCCAGCCAACGGCACGGATGAAGTCCACGCCGTATGCCTGGTGTTCTTTCAGTCCAGTTCCTACTGAAAGAATATTGACGTCGAAGATGATATCTTGCGCAGGGAATCCGATGCCAGTCAATAATTTGTAGGCACGCTCCGCAATAGCTATTTTGCGTTCGTATGTGGTAGCCTGTCCTTCTTCGTCGAAGGCCATGACCACTACGGCAGCACCCAGCCGTCGCAGTTCACATGCTTTGTTGACAAAGTCTGTCTCGCCGTTCTTAAGGCTAATCGAGTTGACGATACATTTACCCTGAGCATTCTTCAGTCCTGCCAATACGGTGGCCCAATCCGACGAGTCAATCATCAGCACGGCACGACTCACGGCAGGGTCGTTGGCAATATAGCGGCAGAAGGTCTGCATCTCACGCTGACTGTCCAGCATGGCGTCGTCCATGTTGATGTCGATGATCTGTGCGCCGCCTTCTATCTGGTTGCGGGCCACACTCAGTGCCTCGTCATATTTCTTTTCAGCTATCAGACGTGCAAACTTTCTCGAGCCTGCCACATTGGTACGCTCGCCGACATTAGTGAAATTCTGTGTCTGCTTGTCAACCAACAGCGGTTCAAGTCCAGCCAGCCACATGCGTTGGTCGCGCTCGGGCAACTGTCTGGGCTTCAATCCATGTAGGGCTTCGCTGATGGCATGAACGTGTTCCTCGGTGGTTCCGCAACAGCCTCCTGCAATGTTCAGCAGACCGTCCTCCGCCATCTGACGTAGGTGGCTGGCCGTAAAGGCGGGCAACTCGTCATATTCGCCCATCTCGTTGGGCAGACCGGCATTGGGGTATAAGGACAGAAAGACAGGGATTCTGTTCGACAGCTGCTCGACAAACGGGCGCAGGTCTGTTACACCAAACGAACAATTCAGTCCAAAACTTAATAGGTTGGGGTAGTGGCTGATGCTGATGTAGAATGCCTCAAGCGTCTGACCGGTAAGCGTGCGTCCGCTGCGGTCGTTAATGGTAGCCGATACCATCAGGGGCATCGACATGTTGCGGCGCTCGTTGATGCGCTCAATGGCATAAATGGCGGCTTTGGCATTCAGTGCGTCGAAACATGTTTCCAATAGTAACACGTCCACACCGCCTTCTATCAGTGCCTCGGCCTGTTCCTCGTAGGCGGCAGCCATCTCGTCAAAAGTCGTTGTTCTGCTGCCAGGTTCATTCATCTCGCTGGCCAGCGAGAGCGATTTCGATGTCGGTCCCATCGAACCTGCAACGATTATCTGCCGTCCCTTGTTTGATGTCTGATGGTTATAGGCGTCAGCGGCTTGTCTTGCAATGCGTGCACCAGCCAGTGCCATTTTGTAGGCCTGTTGCTCGCAGCCGTACTCTTTCTGACTGATACGATTGGCAGAAAAAGTGTTCGTTGTGATGATGTCAGCACCAGCTTCGATATATTGTTCATGAATGTTACTGATAACGTCTGGAGCCGTCAAACAGAGCACGTCGTTGTTACCAACTAACGATACTGGCCACCCTTCAAACTGTCCTCGATGATAGCTTTCAGCTGTTAGTCCTAACAACTGTATTTTGGTGCCCATGGCTCCGTCCAGAATCAGTATTTTTTGTTTTAAACTGGCTTCAATTTCCATTGTAACTTAGTTTTTGCCGTGCAAAAGTAATAAAAAAAGTGGGAAATACCAAGAAATTCTTGTCTTTCTTTTGGTTTTTCGCTCGATTTACATTACCTTTGCAAGCGCAACAGGAAAAGGGAATGAGGTGTGAGTCCTCAACTGTCCCGCAGCTGTAAGCAGTTATTAAGCGAGGTGAACACTGTAAGTCACTGATATTCTTGGGAAGACGTTCGCCTCTGGCTGTAAGTCAGAAGACCTGCCTGTTGTATCTAAGTCCGTACTTCGAGGCCTCTGGGGTTAGGCCGGAGTCGGCAATACGTGTATTATTATATAAGTCGGGAGACTTATGTCGTGAGACATGTGGTCTCCCATTTTTTAAAAGTAAAAAGGTAAAAAAGTAAAAAAGTAAAAAGTGATTTGATAATGAGTCAGAATCATTATAATCTGCTGGCAAAGAGGTGGGCAATGGCTTTACCTTTTTACCTTTTTACCTTTTTACCTTTAAATGCGCAGAGTCGTTTCGACAGCATCCAGTATGTGGACGAGGTCATTGTTACGGCACGCTATAATCACAAAGAGGTGATACCGTCGCAAACGCTTGGCGGCCAGCAACTGGAGAAGTTGAGTGCTCACTCAGTGGCTGATGCGCTGCGTTATTTCTCCGGGCTTCAGCTGAAGGACTATGGCGGTGTTGGAGGCATCAAGACGGTGAATATCCGTTCCATGGGCACTAACCATCTGGGTATTTCGTACGATGGTGTTGAACTCGGAAATGCGCAGAATGGTCAAATAGACCTTGCACAGTTCTCATTGGACAATGTTGAGGAGATTACCCTGTTTAATGGTCAGAAGAGTGCGCTGCTACAACCTGCCAGTGATTTTGGTCATGCCGGTGCGGTGTATATCCGTACGCGTGCTCCTCGTTTTGGCGATGGTCGTTCATATAACCTGCGGTTCAAGGGCAAGTACGGTTCCAGCGACCTCTTTAAGTTGTCGGCCCTATGGGAACAGAAACTGTCCTCGAAGGTCAGTTCTTCTATTTCTGCCGAAGGCTTGTCATCGTCAGGCAAGTATGAGTTCCGCTATCGTCGCAAACGTCAGGATGGTACGGTGGCTTATGATACGACGGCTACCCGTCAGAATGGCGACATCTGGGCATTTCGTGCAGAGGGGAACCTGCATGGTATGTTGGACGACGGCTTCTGGAAACTGAAGGTTTACACCTATCATTCTGAGCGTGGCATCCCTGGTGCTATCGTCAATAATGTGTGGCGCCGAGGCGAACGCCAATGGGACCATAACACTTTTGTGCAGGGACGCTGGCAACAACAGCTGACACCGAAGTTTACAACACAGGCTGTGGCCAAATATGCCTACTATCAAACCCGTTACGTGAATCGTGACACTACGCAGTTGATGGTGGATAATACCTATCGTCAGCAGGAGTTGCTTTTCTCGATGTCGAATGTTTACGAACTATTCCCCTGGTGGAGTGCTTCGCTGAGCTATGACCTGCGCTGGAATAAGTTGGATGCCGACATGCGTCAGTTCGCGAATCCGCAACGTTGGAGCCACTATTTGGCATTTGCGTCAGCAGTCAGTTTCGAACGCTTCAAGCTTCAAGCTTCGTTGCTGATGACGTCGGTGAAAGACCGTACTAATGGTCAGAGCAAGGATGCCATGACGGAGTGGACACCAGCCGTATTCTTCAATGTCTATCCGCTGGCCTCGCGCTATCTCTCCATCCGTGCCTATGCCAAGAAAAGTTTTCGCATGCCTACGTTCAACGACCTTTATTATACAGAAATCGGTAATGCGTTGCTGAAACCAGAAAGTGCCCTACAGTATAATGTTGGACTGAGTTACGACAGGCATTTCTCAAATGGTTTGTTGCGCTATGTTCACGTGCAGACAGATGCCTACTACAATACGGTACACAACAAGATTGTTGCCTATCCTAAGGGACAGCAGTTCCGTTGGACTATGCTGAATCTGGGGCGTGTACACATCAAGGGCATTGATGTAGAGGCAGAGGCTACTATCGTACCTGTCCGTAAACTGTTAGTGACGGGCCGTGTGCAATATACGTGGCAACAGGCGCGTGATGTGACTGATCCTGCTGACTCGTATTATCGCCACCAGATTCCCTACATTCCCTGGCATTCAGGTTCAGCCATTCTGAATATACAGTATCAAGGCTGGGATTTGAACTACAGTTTTATCTATGCCGGCGAGCGTTATAACCAGCAGGAGAACATCAAGTACAACTACATGCAACCTTGGTACACGAGTGACGTGTCACTGTCATATCAGTTTGGAGTCAGGCGTTTAGAGATGAGGGTGATGCTGGAGGTGAACAACGTGTTCTCGCAGGACTATGACGTCATATTAAACTATCCGATGCCTAAGCGTAACTACGGATTAACCTTTGATGTGAAGATATGAGATTATACCTATTATATATTATATTAGCTCTGTCGATGCTACTGACGGCCTGTCGTACGGACGATATCATCATCTATGCAGAAGATGAGGATACGGGCGTGAAGGCTGTGACCAGTGAGGTAATAGGTATGTATATTCTGAATGAGGGTAATATGGGCTCAAACAAGTGCACACTTGACTACTTGGATCTTTCTGGTAACGACAGCACTATCCATTATAACCGTAATATATTTGCTGAGCGTAATCCCAATGAAGTCAAGGAGTTGGGCGATGTGGGCAACGACATCAAAATATACGGTTCGCGCCTTTGGCTTGTCATCAACTGTTCGAACAAAGTAGAGGTGTGCCGTGCTGCAGATGCCGTCAAGATAGGCAAGGTGGATATTCCCAATTGCCGTTATGTGACGTTCGATGGCGGTTATGCATACGTCAGTTCGTATGTAGGTCCAGTAGCCATAGATGGTAATGCACCTCGTGGTAGGGTGTATAAGGTAGATACGCTGACGTTACAGAAAGTCGATTCTGTGGTGGTGGGCTATCAGCCTGAAGAAATGGCAGTCGTCGGAGGCAAGTTGTATGTAGCTAACAGTGGCGGCTACCGTGTGCCTGATTATGACCAGACTGTGAGTGTCGTCGACCTCGCATCGTTCACTGAAGAACGCCAGATAGACGTAGCCGTCAATCTGCATCGTTGTCGTGCTGACAAGTACGGACAGTTATGGGTAACTACCAGAGGGGATTATTATGACAACCCGTCTGGCCTGTGCTGGTTGCAGAGCGATAACAACGGACAGATGCAGTTGAAAGGAAGAATGGATATGCCTGTTTCGGACATGTGTATCGTTGGCGACTCTCTCTATTATCTGGGTGCAGAGTTCAATTACGCTACGGCAAATTACGAGCAATCGTTAGGTATTATCAATGTCCGTACACATGAGATTGTAACGACTCATCTGGCGATTCCTGACGCGTATTGGTTTATGGAGCAACCCTACGGCATCATCGTGCATCCTACGAATCATGATTTCTATCTGATGGATGCCAAGAACTTTGTGTCCAGTGGCAGTCTGCTCCATTTCAATGCAGACGGTTCGTTCGATTATATGGTGCGTACGGGTGATATTCCCGGACATGCGGTGTTCTTGATGAAAGATGAGAAATGAAAGATGAGAAATGAAAGATATGATATGATGAAGAAAATCTATTTGATAGGTTGGGGCTTCTGGCTGTCAATCGGTCTGCAAGCTCAGCGGTTGGATAACGTCACGCAGCATACGCCATATATTGTGGCTGTCGACGAGTATCGGCCAGCACCCGGACAGTTTGTCAACATGATGCCGAAATACGAACAAGGCGACGATGCGGCACGTATGGCACAGAAATGTACTGAGTCGCTGGTCAATAATCAGCGCGATATGGTGTGCCTGGGCGGATATGGCGGGTATATTACCTTTCATTTCGACCATTCCATTGCTAACGTGCAGGGTCAGGCTGACGTCTTGATACTGGGAAATTCTAACTTCGAAGGCAATAGCGAACCAGGTATCGTTATGGTGTCGAAAGACGAGAATGGAAACGGATTGCCTGACGATACGTGGTATGAACTGAAAGGCAGTGCCGATGCTGACAGCGTGGGTAAGGTCGTCTATGGCTATACCATCACTTATCAACGCCCCACCACCGAGCAGGCTGACGGCAAAACCAGTGCGATTTCCAAGGATATCACGATAGAACAGTATATCCCTTGGACTGATAATCAGGGCCAGAGTGGCTATGTCAGCAAAAACAGATACCATGCCCAGACGTATTATCCGATGTGGGTCAATGACGATACGATGACGTTCGGACCGCAGACGTTACTGCCTCGGAATGCACACAATACGCTCGTGTATCCTAAAGAGAACTGGATATTAAATCCGTTGGCATGGGGCTATGTCGATAACAAGCCTAATACTGTGGCTGAGAATGGCAGCTTCGACTTCGACAATGCCGTCGAGGTAGTGAGCCGTCAGCCAGTGACGATTGATTTTGTTGATTTCGTTCGTGTCTATACCGCTGTCAATCAGCAGTGCGGATGGATTGGCGAGTCATCAACAGAGCTGTTGGGTGCCGAGGACTTGCATCTTGACACATCCATCCAACGTGTCAGAGAGGCACTGACCAGTGTCCGTGAACTGAAGTCGTTGTCGCCTCGGGATGTTTCGTATTACAATCTGCTTGGGCAAAAGACGACGCACCCGCGCAAGGGACTCTACGTCCGAAACGGAAGAATTTTTATCATTCAATAAACATTTACTCTTTTTTAAAAAACAAACAGTTATGAAAAAACAAGTGTTATTTATGTCTGCAGCATTCGTATGCGCAATGGCTGCTTTCACATCGTGTTCTAAAATCGACAATCCCAGTGGCGATAGTGGCACTGGCACTGGTAGTGATGATGTGCCTGGTCAGACCATCCGTGTCCTGACCTTTGAGGATGCCGACTGGAAGGCTGGTACCAACTATCTTGGCCAGCAGTACTGGAGCACGCTGATTGACTATCCTCAGTATGGTGGTAAGATGCTCGCTCCTACAGAGGCTACAACGCCAGCATATAACTGGAGTGATGACGGCAATACCTTCCTGGCTCATATCATCATTGGAGGTTTGTTCGACGACAATCAGTACTATTATGGTGGCCATGCCGTTTCTAATTATTCTGAGTTAGACCTGTCGAAGGGCACTTATGAGAACCAATTGGCTATTCCTGTTGCCACAGGTCACAATGGTTCCAAGAACTTCTGTGTTCATTTCGGTTCAAGCACCATGATGGGCATTGCTCCTTATTTGTATTTCTCTGATGATGTTGCCCGTGTCATTGACCACATGTATGTCATTCCTACCACTTATACGCTGAACAGCATTATCAATGGCGATGGATATACCAAGTCGCTGGTTTCGCAAAAAGGCAGTCTGTGGATTACAGCTACAGGTTACGATGCTGATGGCAACGAGACTGGCTCCGTCCAGTTCGATTTGTGCAAGGACGGCGTATATGTCTCTGACTGGACCAAGTTCGACCTCTCTGCTCTTGGCAAGGTCGTTATGGTTGTCTTCGACATGGACGGTACGGACAAGGGCGATTGGGGTCTTAACACGCCTGCGTACTTTGCCTACGACGATGTCGCTGTTCAGTTCTAAATGTACAGGCTGATTTATTTATTCATATTGGCAGTATTGCTATCGTCTTGCGGGGGACGGATGCGTTCCTCCGCAGACGGTGGCGACACTGTCCGTTTACAATATGCCCGACTGCTCAGCCTGGTTCGCTACCAAGGTTATACGGTTGCTACGATTAGTCATCCCTGGCGTCATGATGCCGTGCTCCATCGCTATGTGTTGATACCTGCCGACAGTGACTTGCCTGAGGTGTTGCCTGAGGGTACCGTGATACGCACACCTTTGCGCCGCAGTGTGGTGTTTACGACCGTCCATTGTTCGCTGCTCAGCATGCTCCAGCGTGAAAACAGTGTTGCGGGTGTTGCCGATTTGAAGTATATCAAGGCTCCGTTTGTCCAGTCCGGTGTCGATAGCGGACAGATTATGGATTGTGGCGACGGTATGAGTCCTGTCATTGAGAAGATTATCGACCTGCATCCTGATGCCATGCTATTGTCGCCCTTCGAGAACAGTGGCGGCTATGGACCGTTGGAGGAAATAGACATTCCTATCGTCGAGTGCGCTGAATATATGGAAGCATCGCCATTGGGCAGGGCAGAGTGGGTGCGATTCTACGGGATGCTGTTTGGTTGTGAGCGCGAAGCTGACAGTCTCTTTGCCCTCGTCGATAGTAGCTACAATGCCCTGAAACAACAGATGTCAGGCATCAAACAGCGGACTTCATCCCTATTGGATAAGATTACAGGTTCCGTTTGGTATGTGCCTGGCGGGCGTAGCACCATTGGCTGTATGCTGGCCGATGCCGGTGCCGATTATCCGTGGGCTGCTGACGAGCATAGCGGTTCGGTAGCACTGCCTTTCGAGACAGTCCTTGAACGTGCCGGCGAGAGCGATGTGTGGCTCTTGCGCTATAGTGGACAGCAAAAGCTGACCCGTCAGCAGTTGCTAAGCGAACACCGTGGCTACAGTCAGTTCCGTTCGTTCCGTGAGGGTAGGGTCTATGGCTGTAATGTCGAGCAGTCGTTGTTCTACGAGGAGTCGCCTTTCCGTCCTGACCTGTTGTTATCCGACTTTATCCGTATCTTGCACCCAGACGTCTTGCCGCATCATCCGTTGCGTTATTATCACTTGGTAGAATGAAAAAGTGTCTCTTTCTTGCAGTACTCGCTATAGTGCTCGCGTTTGTCAATATCCTGGTAGGGTCTATCCATATCCCTGCCTCTGATGTGCTGAGCATCCTGACAGGCTCTACAGAAGGCATACGTCCCTCGTGGCAGTATATTGTGCTGCAGTCGCGTCTGCCACAGGCCATCACCGCCATATTGGCTGGTGGCGCCTTGGCTGCAAGTGGTTTGATGCTTCAGACGGCATTCCGTAACCCGCTGGCCGACCCGGGTATTTTTGGCATCAGTAGTGGTGCCGGACTGGGTGTGGCATTGGTCATGCTGTTCTTAGGCGGTAGCATCACGGCAGGTACAGTGACCGTTTCCGGTTTCGTTGCCATCTTGATTGCTGCCTTCCTAGGTGCTATGGCAGTGATGCTGGTCATCTTTTTCTTCTCTGGTTTAGTGCGTTCATCGGTCATGCTGCTCATTGTGGGCATCATGATTGGCTATGTCAGCAGCTCAGCTGTCACCCTGCTCAACTTCTTTGCTACCGACGAAGGCGTCAAGTCCTATGTCGTATGGGGCATGGGCTCGTTTGGCGGTGTCTCCATGCGCATGATGCCAGCCTTCGCCAGTATCACGCTGTTGGCGCTGTTCTGTGCCCTTCTGCTGATAAAACCCCTCAATGCCCTGATGTTAGGCGAACGCTATGCAGAAAACTTAGGCGTTAATGTGGTTCGGGTACGCAACTGGTTGCTGGTTGTTACAGGCTTGCTGACTGCTGTCGTTACGGCTTTCTGCGGTCCCATTTCCTTTATCGGACTGGCCGTACCTCATGTGGCCCGCCTGTTGCTGACCACCGATAACCACAGAACCCTGTTGCCCGCCACCATTTTGATGGGTTCGGTAACAGCCCTCGTCTGCAATCTGTTGTGCGTGTTGCCAGGCGAGAATGGCGTCATCCCCCTGAATGCCGTCACCCCCCTGTTAGGTGCTCCCGTCATCATTTACGTCATTCTGAAGCTCAGACATTAACGCCACGTCAGAGTATCTTGATTTATAATTGCTAACTTTGTGTGCAGAATGATGACATCAGCATATCGGCCACGTAATCCAGGACATGACTACCATGGTCGCGGCACCTACCTCATTACCTTGGTGGTAAGTGGACGCGAGCAGTTGCTTTCTTTTTTTTCAGCTATGGGAATCGATGCCCTGAAAGATGGCAATGCGCTTACGCTCACCCCTTTGGGTGAGGTTGTGGAGCAAACGTGGCTGAGAACATCGGAAGCGCAGGCTGTTCATGGAAATCGTGTGTTGATTCATTCCTGTGTGTGTATGCCTGACCATTTCCATGGTGTTATAGAAGTACTGGAGCCGATGGAATGGAGCCTAGGTGACATCATTCAGGCATTTAAGGCTGTATGTACCAGCCAATGGCAGAGACAGATGGGGATGGAGGCATCCGTAAATCGTCCGATATCGGACGATTTGAAGGGGCCCAGGGTGCCAGGATGGCTGCGCGAGAAGGCCTTGAGGCATGATAATGAGGGAGCGTTAATCAGGAGCATGTCGAAAAAGCAACGGCAAGAGTACTATGCGCTTGTTGGCAGGAATCAGCAACCGCTGTTCGATGATAACTATGACGATACCATTTGTCTGAACGAACGCCACCGTGAGGCAATGATAGCCTACGTACGCGACAACCCTCGCCGTGCTCTTTTGCGTAGGATGTTGCCTGATGTGATGCGTCGTTGTCTGCATGTGCGCATCGGTAATCGTAGCTACGGTGCCTTTGGCAATCTGTTCCTGCTGCGGTGGGCACGAAAGATTCAGGTACAATGCCATCGTAAGCATCCCGTCACTGGTCAGCCTTATGAGGAAACTGCCGATTATGCCAGCGAGCGCCAGCAGTGGAAAAGGGCTATTCTGGAAGGGTGTACCGTAATAGTGACGCCAGGCATATCGGGTGGTGAACGGCTGATGAAAAACGAGTGTATGAAACAGGGCTTTCCGCTGATACACCTTCAGAAGGAACCCATTGGTGCTTTCTGGAAACCTGAGCGACAACGCTTTGAGGCCTGTGCCAATGGTTCGCTTTTAATTCTTGCTCCCTGGGATCTTGACACAATGGGAAGTGTGGGGAGTGTTCCTTCGGACACTGACTACAGTCGTTTTCACAACCTTAACACGCTGGCAGCGGAAATATGTGCTTTCGATGGAGATGCAAGGATACTTGGCTAACAAATGATGTCTGTCAAGATACAGAAAGTATAAAATAATCTGAGCCCACCCGAAATGGTAGGCCCAAATTTTCATTTCTTAATATTAGGAGGAGAAAGGGGAAGAGTTCCGTAGTTGCAGGGATTAACATGGGATGTAGCAGGGAGCGAGACGGCATCTTGGCAGATTTGGGCGGCTGCCCGAATAAATTAGGGCGGGCGTCCTGATATGTTGGAGCGCCCGACCTGATATGTCCGAGCGGTCGGTCGAAACCGAATTTTAAACCCTGTAGCTCTTATGTTTACCGGCGGCAGATTGCGGCGAAGGGACATGAGGCGCAGACCTGCAAGTCGGTAGTGGGACGGAAGGGCACGTCGGGCGACAGAATCTCGGTAATGACCTGGCTGAGCAATTCGTTAAAGCGAGAACTGTGGGACGATATGTCGAGGATGCGGTCGTGACCGAAGCAGAGCGTTGGGTCGTAGCCGTCGGCACCGGCATGCTGGATGAAGAGCAGGGCGGGACTGACGGCGATGCCGGCGGGAAGATGGCTGATGGACGAAGGACGGTCGCTCCGGACGATGTCGGCATAGAGCAGGGCCTGCAGATAGTAATCTGAATGGTTATGAATGTTCTGTGGCTGGAAAATGGCCTCGACATCGGGGAGTGGCTTGAGAGGGGTTGCCCCCGTCTTGTAGTCGATGACGCGGATGCGCTCGTTGGCTGTGTCTTCGTCAACGAGGTCTAAACGGTCTATGCGACCACCAATCTTCAGAGGGCTGATGGCTGATGTCTGAGGGCTGATGTCTGAGGGCTGAGGGATGATGTCTGAGGGATGAGGGATGAGGGGAGAGAGGGAGCGATAGACGTCTATTTCGAGACCCAGTATGCGGAAGGGAGCCTGACGCAGGTCAAGGGCTATGAGCTGGCGCAGATACTGTACGATGACTTCGCGCTGGATGATATAGAGTCCGCTGGGTGGCAGATGTGGCATTTCCAGATGGAAGGCTTCATCGACAGCACGTTCCAGTTCCTGCTTGTTGCGCAGAAGGTGCTGAAGAATGGGTTTATCGACGTATGACGGCAATTGGTGGTAGAGCAGGTCGGCAGCGCGATGGAACACGAGGCCAAACAGACGGTTGTCGAGCTCTAACTCGTCATCAGGAACCTCGGGTTCTTTCAGTCCGGCCACATAGCGGTAGAAGAAGCGCAGCGGACAGCGCAGCCACGTGTTGATGGCGGTAGGGCTGAGGGATGATGTTTGAGGGCTGAGGGATGATGTTTGATGTGTGAGGGATGATGGATGAGGTTTGGCAATGGGTTGCGGTTGCCAACGGACGGACTGCTGGCCGCTGGACAAGGAATAATGCTGGATGGGGTGGGGGTACTCGACCATGAGCTGGAGCATGAAGCGGCTCATCTCGCCGCGCTGTCCGCCCTCGGTGGAATTGTTGTAGAGAATAGTGACATCGGAAGCACGCTGCAACAGACGGTGGAAATAGTAGGAATAGATGCCTACCTTGTTTTCGACCGTGGTAAGTTCGTAGGCATGACGGATGCTGTGGGGAATGAACGAGCTGTCGTTGATGCCACGCGGCAGCATGCCCTCGCCGCACGAAAGCAGCAGCACGTGGTCGAAGTCCAGGTTGCGCGTCTCGAGTACGCCCATCACCTGCAAGCCTTCGGCGGGCTCACCATGAAAGGGGATAGACGTTTGCTGAATCAGTTGGCCGACAAGCCGTTGCAGGGTGTTCATGGTGACGTTGAGCACACCGTCGGACATGAGGCCGTTCAGACGGTTGATGAGCGTATAGGCCCGGAACAACGACTCTTGAAACAGCGGGTCGGACTGGTGGCTGGCGCTCTCTGACCCTTGGTCAGGGTGTGGCGTTGCATTTCCCTTCTGAGCAATGGTTTTGATGGAAGATGTAAGATGTATGATGGAAGAAGTATCGATAGTGTCATCGATGTATTTGGCATAAGGATGACGACGGAGGGTGCGCATCAAGCGAGGCGTGGTGCCCTGCATCTGAATGTCGAACCACAGTTGGATGAAGGAGGCGATAGGGGTCTGAGAGAGGGGATAGCCCGTCGTGACATTGACCTTCGCGACCTGTGGCGGCAGACTATGGATGACGGTAGGAAGCAGGGCTTCGTTACACATGACGATAGCGGTACGGCGACCGGCTTTCAGACGTTCTTGCTGCTGAAGCCATGTGCTGACATAGCGTGCCTGGATATTCTCGGTAGGTGCCGATATGAAGCTGACGCGTTTGGGACGGCGTAAGTTGTCGTAGATGTCGGCACGGTCTGTATCGAGTTCGTTTGGAAAGGCTTTGAGGTAACGGCTGATGTACTGACCGGCTTCTGAGGCAGCATAATAGTGGTCGAAATCCCAGTAGAAACGGGCTTTCCCTTCCTTCTGTAACAAGTTGAAGAGGCGTTGCTCGACCTGTTGCAGCAGATTAAATCCCACGAAAAGATAGGTGTCGTAGGGAAAGGCTGAAGGGTCGGCAGCAGCGGAACTGCTGTCGGCAGTCAGACGCTCCACCACCTGACGATAGAGCATGCCTTCATAGGCCAAACCTTGTGATGCAAGGCGCTGGCGAAAGTCGTGATAGATGTCGGCCAGGCGACTCCAGAGGTGCAGGAACCGCTCCTTAAGTGCTGACGGATGATCGTCAGTGAAGTTGCTGAAGAAGCGCTGCAGCATCTCGCGCTGTTCGTCGGTAAGATATGAGAGGTCGTCGAGTTCGTGCAGGTCGCGCAGGTTGGCCAGCACGCGGTCGGCATCGGCCATATTCTTGTCGATATCGTCGAAGTCGCTGAGCAGCAACTGTCCCCAACCATAGAACTTGTCAAGCGTCTCCGTAGAACCAGTCATAGCGCAGAACGACTGATGGAGCAGGCAGACAGACTGAATAGGGTCGGCAACCTGCAGGTCGCTCTGCTGACGGAACAGATTGCTGATGGTGATGTAGGCTGGACTCCATATAGGGCGTTGTGCCTGGCGGGCTAAGGCCTCGTTCAGAAACAATGATGCACGCTTGTTGGGAAACACGATAGCGATATGCGACAGGTTCGTGCCGTATTTCTGGATGACATCTTCCGCTACATATTCTAAAAAACTCTTCATAACTTCACCTCCTCAATCTTATTCGTATAAACATACCACAACCAGCCATGAACATCAGGCATTCCCATCTCGCAGAGCAGTTGCATATACTCCTGAACCTGAGCGACATACTCAGAACGGGGCTTGCCAAACTTGAAATCGACCACATGGGTCTGGCTGCCGTCGGTCATGACGCGGTCGGGGCGACGCTCTACAAGGTTGCCGGCATCGTCCAGGCGCAGGATGCTGCACTCGTTGAACAGTTGCCAACGGGGCGAGAACCAGCTGGCGATACGTTCAGACTCCAATCGCTTACGCAATAGACTGGTAATTCGCTCGCGTGAGAGTTCATCGTCGTAAATGATGCCTTCGCTCTGCAATTGGTTCAGGGCTTGACTGATGTCGGCAGTGGTGCGAATACGGCTGAACACCTCGTGAAGCACGCTGCCCATCTTGATATAGCTGAGTTCATTGGTTTCGTCATCGCCCTCTACGAAGTCGCGACTACGGTTGCTCTGACGGAATTCGGTAGGGGACGTGAAGGTCTCAATGCCGACCTGAATAGGACGGACGGGCTGGAGGAAGACGTTTTCTGAAGGCTGATGTTTGATGGATGATGTCTGAGGGCTGATGTTTGATGTCTGAGGGCTGATGTTTGATGTCTGAGGGCTGATGTTTGATGGCTGAGGGAAGAGGGTGCCGTACTGGAAACTGATAGCAGTTTCCTCATCATCAACACCGTCGAGTTGGGCGTCATCGAGATGTAATGCTAGCAATACCGTTTCGATAAGTAGCGCACGTGTATTCTTGGCTGCACGGCGGCCTATGACAAACAGATGATGCGAGGCGCGTGTAAAGGCTACATACAGCAGGTTCAGGTTGTCGACCGTATTCTGCAGGTGCTCGTCCAGATAGTCGTGTTCATAAACGGTGCCGCGCATCTGCTTCTCGCTATAATCGACGGGAACCAGCGGCAGGGCACTGAACGGCTCGTCGGTTGGTCGGCACCACAGAATGTCAGGCATCTCCAGACGCCAGTCAGCATAGGGAATAATCACGTTGTCGAACTCAAGGCCTTTACTCTTATGAATGGTCAGAATACGGATACCGTCGGTCTCGGTGCTTTGGATGGTCTTGGCACCGATGGTCTCATCCCACTCGCGGACAAAAGAGTCTATATCAGTGGTGTTGTCCTGACAGAACTGTGTCAGCTGGTCGAAGAAGGCACAGACATAGCCGCTCTCGTCAGTCAAGGTCGAGAGTTGGAAGATGGTAAACAGACGCTCGGCCAATTCGTAGAGCGACATTTGCAGCAGTTCCTCAGTATGAAGGCTGAAAGCTTCAGGCAGGAGCGTGCTGAGTGGCGTGTCTCGACGGAATAGACGGTCGTCGGTCAACTGTTCGTGCAGGACAGCACGATGATAGAGTTTGACGATGGTTGCTTGTGCCAGCATGTCGTCAGGATGGGCAAGCAGATGGAGTGCCTGAACAATCAGTGTGCAGGCTGCCGAGCTGTCCAGACGAAAAGCCTCGTCACTGACAATACGGACCTCTGGTAATTGCAGGGCGAAATAGTCGGCAATGGCTGGTATCATGCGATTGCTGCGTACCAGGATAGCTATCTGACGTGGTGTTACGTTCTTGTCCATCAGCATGCGGACTGTATCTGTCAGCTCCACAAGTACCTGTTGCTGATAGTCGTTACGAGGCAGGAGACGAATGCTGACCAATCCCTGTGAGGTTTTATCGTCAGGCACCTGTTGTTCCACGTCAGCGTAGGCATGCCGCAACTGCTCGGCACCATCGGGATATTCTTCGCGCTGGGACTCGTACTCCTGACGGGCAGCTTCGACGAAGAAGGCGTTGTTAAACTCGATGACGCCACGGGTAGAACGATAGTTGGTGGTCAGACTGCGAATCTCCAATTGCTGCTGACTATGCGGGAACTCACGGTCGATGGCATTCAACAGCCGCCAGTCGCCTGAGCGCCAGCGGTAGATGCTCTGCTTGACGTCGCCGACAATCAGATTCTCGGTATCGACATGACTCATACATTCCTCCAACAACACCTTGAAGTTCTGCCATTGGACGGTAGAGGTGTCCTGAAACTCGTCAATCATCACGTGTTCCAGACGGGCACCAATCTTCTCGAAGATGAAAGGCGAGTCGCTGTCCTGTATCAGGGAATGCAGCAGTTGCTGAGTATCGCTGAGCAGGAAACGGTTCGACTCATCGTTCAGCTGGCGCACTTTCTGTTCGATGCTGCCTAACAGGCGCAGCTGATTGAGATGACGCAGGGTGAGGTCGGCTGATTTATACAGGCGCCACTGGCGTGGGCGTTCCTCGATGGCACGGCGCAGCAATGGTTGCAATACGGCATCGGCAGACATGATGACGGCTTCGCGGCGAGGATTGGTCTTGGTACTCCACTTAGAAGCGTCTTCTGCACAATCAGCCACACGCTTGCCGACAATACTCTCGTCGAAAACACCGGCTTGCAGCTTGAGGAAGAAACCGGCCACACCTGATCGTCCATTGGATAAATCCTCGATAGACAAATCCTCGGCAGACAAGGCATCGAAGAATTCGTTACCTATCTCCTTCATGCGTTCGAGGGCATCCTGACGGATGGCACGCATCTGCTTGGTATAGGCTTCGAAGAAGTGCTCGTCGTGCATCTTGGCTTGAAGCGTGTCGCTCTGTTCTTTGTAATAATCACGGAAAATGGTGCGTCCGAATTGCTTGACCTTCCCGATGATGTTCCACGACTGGTTGTCGCTGATGTTCTCCATGATATATTTCAGAATCCACTGCAGCATGACGTCGGTGTGGGTCAGATTGTCTATCAGACGGTCAACGGCTTGTTCCTCAACCTGTATATCGTTCAGACCGATTCGCAGATTGGCAGTGAGGTCGAGCTCGCGAGCCAAATTGCGCAGCACGCTCTGGAAGAAGGTGTCAATAGTCTCTACGCGGAAATAGTTGTAGTTATGGAGCAACAAGTGCAAGGCCTCGCCAGCACGTTTGCAGACTTGTGCTTCCGACAGTCCCGTCTTGCCGACAATGTTTGCAAGATAGTTGCTGGAGTCAGGTAATTGACGGCTGATGCCATACAGCTGGCTGATGATGCGCATCTTCATCTCTTCCGTAGCCTTATTGGTAAAGGTCACGGCAAGGATGGTACGATAGCTCTGCGGGTTCTGAACCAGCAGCTTGATATATTCTGTTGCCAATGTAAAGGTTTTTCCGGAACCTGCACTGGCTTTATAGACAACGAGTGGTTTTACCATCTTCTAAATAGTTCTATGGTGAATTTGCAACCGAAGTTCTGGAACTTATGGTTGAGGAAACCGGCAAAGATACCTGTAGAGAAATAGCGGTTGGTGAAACCGTAGCCCACCTCGCTATAAAGATGCGTATGCTCAATGCTGAGCACGCTGGCATAAATCATTTCGGTTTCGACAAAATGACCGACAAGTGGCGTCCAACCCAAGGCTAGTAAGGGTGATTCAAAGGACATGTGACCACGAAGATAATAGTCGGACTCATTATACCACATACTGTTCAGCAACTGGAACTGTCCTGTCCATTCGTCTTCCCAACCAGATGGCAGGTTGTTGTCGCGGAAATTGGTGTAGTCCACAAAATAGTCACTGCTGCGATTGGTGTACAGACCGGCACCGGCACGCCAGTTGAGCAGACGCAGACTGCCAAGCTTGATTTTATGCGAGGCATCGAATTCCCATCGCTCATACTTCAGATTGGAATCGAAGACATGCGGGAAGCCGCGCTCGTAGTTGGCTGTCAGCATCGGACCTTTGCGCCAGGGGGTGATATGAAAAGTCAGCGTAGGTGCAAAACTTCGGTACTCTTCGGGCAGACCAAGATCGCGCATCAGGCCTCGGTTTGAGGAACGACGCCGGTGATAGACAATACCGCTGGTGATTTCCAACCAGTCGAAGGCTTCTACGTTGTTGATAAGCTGGAAGTATTCGTCCTTGAATTCAGGCACTTCGAAATCAGGTCCCATGCGTTTTTGAATATCTTCCACCAGATATCCGCTGTTGATTCTGTTGCCGTTAGCCCAGGTTAATTCAGCATAACCGTTGCGCTTAGGGTTATAGTTCATGCGAAGCGGTGCCGTGTAGTAAAACTGCTGTTTCTTGAAGTTGTAACCGAAATAGGGGTTAAAGGTCAGATAGCGATGACTGTTCCACGTATATTGCAGACCGAACTTCAACCGATAGCTGAAACCACGGCTCTGGCTGTATTCAAAGTAAAGGGGATTGAGAATGGGGGATATATTCATAGAGAAGGCACCAGCGTCAGCATGGGTGCTGTTGACGAGATTATCGCCGATGACATCCCAAAGGATTTCCTTCATCTTGTTGCTTTTCTCAATGGCTGTCGTATCGCGGGCCAGACTGTCAATACTGTCTGACAACAAGCTAAGACTGTCATGATGCTGATAGAGCGACACCTCCTTTTGACGCAGTTTGACAGGGCGCAACGAGTCCATCAGTTCTCGATTGTCTTGCTCGTCGAGTGAGTCGGGCAGGGTGACAGGACAATCATAGATGGCGGTAAACGTAGCAGTCACCTTGTTGCCTAAGAAATTGAACTTGGAATTGATGGTACTTTTGGACGGCAGCAGCTGATATCCTGGCGTCTGATTCATCTCGGTATATACCTTGAACGATATCATGTCGAACTCGCCCTCGTAAACGACCGACAACACCTGACCGGTCTCGATATTGACCGTTGCATTACCGGTGACCAGTTGGGTATTGTTGACACGTGGACGGAAACGGACGGTAGCTCGTTGCCCCGTTCTTTGTAATACGCGGTATTTGTAGTACCAGCGATTGGAACGATGGAACGGTGACAGAATGCTTTCAGGATATATCGAGATAGCGTACAGGTTGGGCGTGATATAATGTACCATTGCCGACATGGTAAAGCGGTTGTGTGGAATCGTACCACACACCACCTGACGATGCAGGTCATAGTCGCTGGGCGTACGGTATTTGATTCTGCAATACGATTCGCCGATAAAATCGCGCTCGCCCTTGGCAATCGTGTACATCGTCGGAACAAGAAACAGGGTAGGGTTGCGCCGTTCCGAACCAAAGGTATATCGCAGATACAAATTCTGCTCAATACCATTGACTGGTTCCGAGTAGTTGCGGCTGAAATCCCATATCCGGTTGATTAACAGCGAGTCAGCCGTACGGTTTGCAAAACAAATGCCGGGCATGAAAATCATCATGTCCAGCATCAGTAAGCAATATATGATACGTAACTTCGATTTCACGACCCCAAAATTACAAATAATTTTCGAGGTCACAAAACTTTAGCCCAAATATTTCATCAGAATTCTTGCATTACCTGAATCACGAAGCTTGGCAATGCTCTTCTCACGAATCTGGCGAACACGCTCGCGGGTCAGTCCCAACTGGTCGCCAATCTCTTCAAGACCTTTCTCGTGACAGCCGATTCCAAAGCACTCACGAATGATGGTAATCTCGCGGTCCTTCAGCACTTTCTGCAGTACGTTGTTCAACTCAAGCGCCATCGACTCATGATCAACCTGACGGTCGGTACGCGAGTCATCGCCAGATGCCATCACGTCAAGCATACAGTTGTCTTCGCCGTCTTGGAAAGGAGCGTCAATCGAAACATGGTGGCTGTCGGCCTGCATGGACTGGGCAATTTTCTCCTCGTCCATATTGGTAGCGTCGCTCAACTCTGCCACAGAGGGATGACGCTGGAACTCCTGTTCGAAACGATTGATTTCGTGACTGATTTTATTGAGAGAGCCCACCTGATTGAGCGGCAGTCGCACGATACGGCTCTGCTCAGCAATAGCTTGCAGAATGCTCTGGCGAATCCACCATACTGCGTAAGAGATGAACTTGAAACCACGTGTCTCATCAAATTTTTGTGCGGCCTTAATCAGACCAATGTTACCCTCGTCAATCAAGTCAGTCAGCGTCAGACCCTGATGCTGATACTGCTTGGCTACAGACACTACAAATCGTAAATTGGCTGTTACCAGCTTGTCCTTGGCGCGCTCGCCTTCAGGTCCACCTTTACGTATCTTCTGTGCTAGCTCGATTTCCTCGTCGATACTAATCAACGGGGCACGACCTATTTCCACAAGATACTTATCCAGTGCCTCACTTGAACGATTCGTAATACTTTTCTGAATCTTTAATTGTCTCATCTTATCCTTTTGTAATTTTCTCTAACTGCTTGAAATTCAAGCTTATGTACCATTAATACCTTTAAAAGCGGTGCAAAGTTACGAAAAATTTCGATTCGTTGTTCACTTTACACCGATTATTTTCTATTAAAAAATATTAATTGTTCGTTTTCTCCTTAGAATTCTTTCGTTTGGACTTTCCGCGTGGCTTTCCGTGTGGCTTTCCATAACGATGGCGTCCTCCGCGTCCGCGACTATTTTTATGAGGCGACGATTTCTGGTATGCCGGTGCTTCGCCCAAACCGTCGGGCAGAGGATTCTTCTGAATATCACGCTCCAAGAATCGCTCGATATCAGCGAAGTTACGCATATCCTTATCAGATACAAACGTAATGGCTACTCCGTCTCGCTGGGCACGTGCCGTACGGCCGATTCGGTGTACATAGTCTTCTGCATCGTGCGGTACGTCATAATTGATGACCATCAGGATATCGTCGATATCTATGCCGCGAGCAACAATATCCGTTGCAACAAGTACTGACACCTGACCGGCTTTGAATCGATACATGACATCGTCACGCTCGGCCTGCGACAAATCGGAGTGCATCGGTGCACAATTGATGTGCATGTGCTTCAGTTCGCGTGTTATATCCTTCACTTTGTCTTTCTTGCCTGAGAAAATGATGACGCGCTCCAGTTCGCCGGCCTTGAACAGATGTCGGATAATACCTAATTTCTGTGGTTCATAACAGAGGTAGGCAGACTGCTGAATCTTGTCTGCCGGTTTGGAAACAGCAATCTTCACCTCTATAGGATTATTTAATAAGGTACGCGCGAGTTGCTGTATTTTCTGGGGCATCGTGGCTGAGAACATGATGGTCTGATGATTGGCTGGCAACATCTTGGCTATCTGCAGGATATCGTCAGAGAAACCCATGTCCAACATGCGGTCGGCCTCGTCCAACACGAAGAACGACAGACGGCTCAGATCAATATGTCCCATGCGGATATGCGAGAGCAGTCGGCCTGGCGTAGCAATAATCACGTCGGCACCCATTTTCAGGCCTTTGGTTTCTACATCAAACCGGGTGCCGTCGTTACCACCATAAACTGCCACAGAAGAGATTCCGTCCAGATAGTAGCCAAACCCTTGCATGGCTTGGTCAATCTGTTGTGCCAACTCTCTTGTCGGCGACATCACAATACAGTTAACGGCATCTTTCGGATAACCTCCGTCATCAAGCATTGACAGGATAGGCAATAAATAGGCTGCTGTTTTACCTGTACCAGTCTGAGCAACCCCGATAAGGTCTTGTCCGTCCAATATTTCAGGAATACATTTTTCCTGTATAGGTGTCATTTCCTCGAAGTGCATGTCGTATAGAGCATCGAGGATATTATCATTTAAATATGTTTCTTCAAAAGTCATTTCGGTCTATCCTTTTTTTCTTTTTACCTTAAAAATCTTCACTTTAATTCGGTGCCTGTCTGTAACAGAAGTATGCGATGAATGCATACAGAATGTTAGGAATCCATGCTGCCAGCAAGGGTGGTGTTCCTGCATTGATGGCGAAAGTGGCGCTGACGGTCTGTAACAGAATGTACGTAAACGAGAGTGCCAGTCCTATACCGAGATAGAGTCCCATACCGCCTTTGCGCTTCCTTGACGACAGCGATACACCGATAATTGTCAGGATGAATGAGGCGAACGAAGAAGCTATTCGTTTGTGATATTCCACCTCATACTGCACCACATTCGACGATCCGCGCTGTTGCTGTTTTGAGATGTATCGCAGCAGTTCCGGCGAAGTGAATGTCTCCTGCTGTCCACTCGAGAAGACCAGATCCATTGGTTCCATTTGTATCAGCGTATCAATCTCGGCACCCGACGTGATTTGTTCGCGCATACCCTTTAAGGTACGAATCTTATAGTTGCGGGCCTTCCAGTGATAGCGCTCTTCAGCAATGGTGTCATATTGTACCACACTGGCGTTCATCTGACTTACCATCTTCTTGTTTTCAAACTTATAGAGCGCAAAGCCGTAGCCTGTCTTTCTGGTGTCATCGTACTGCGACAGATAGGCAACCACGCCTTTGTCAACCATTAACTGGATGTTCGATGCTGACGTGTTCTTCTTGTTGTTCTTGTAGAGTGCCTCAAAGTCATGACGTACCACAGTTCCTTTGGGAATGACATAGGAGCCCAGATAGAAATTGAGTAGTGCAATAAGTGCAGCCGAGATGATGTAAGGACGCAACAGTCGCTTGAAACTCATGCCACATGCCAACATGGCAATAATTTCTGAATTGCCAGCCAACTTGGACGTAAAGAAAATGACGGCAATGAATACGAACAGCGGTGAGAACAGGTTGGCAAAATAGGGTACGAAATTGGCGTAATAGTCAAATACAATGGCACGCAACGGCGCATGGTAGTTCGTGAATTTTGCCAGGTTCTCATTGACGTCGAAAACTATCGATATGCTGATAATCAGCAAAATAGAATAGAAATAGGTACCAATGAACTTATAAATGATATATCTGTCCATTCGCTTCACATAGCGCAACGGATTCAGTTTCTTCAATGGAGCCAGTCTGTACCAAGGCAGTTGACGTAGCCATACGATGATTGGCATTATCAACGCCATGAAGCGTCGCCACTGATGACGTATCATCCATGCGATATGTTTGGGTAGTCTCTTATTCATCTTCTACGTCCTAAATTGTCAATCACTGAGCGTTTCCATTGTGTGAAATCACCCTGTTCTATATGCATTCGCGCATCGGTCACCAATCGCAGGTAGAAAGCCAGGTTATGTATCGAAGCTATCTGCATGGCTAACAGCTCCTGTGCTTTGAACAGATGATGCAGATAAGCCTTGGTGTGGATGCGGTCAATCTCACAACCGTCAGGGTCGATAGGTGAGAAGTCGTCCTGCCACTTTTGGTTACGCATATTCATGGTGCCCTCGTAAGTGAAGAGCATGGCATTGCGCCCATTACGGGTAGGCATCACGCAGTCGAACATATCGACACCACGTTCAATACCTTCCAAGATATTCTGAGGTGTACCAACACCCATCAAGTAGCGAGGACGGTCCTTGGGCAGGATGTCGTTTACAACTTCTATCATCTCATACATGATCTCCGTTGGTTCACCAACTGCCAGTCCGCCTATCGAAGCGCCACCGCCATCGTTTAATTTGCCCAGTGTATCTACCACATGTTTGGCAGCATCCTGACGCAGATCCTTATAGGTACAACCCTGTACGATGGGGAACAATGTCTGCTTGTGGCCATAGAGTGGTTCCGTATCGTTGAATCGCTTCACGCAACGTTCCAGCCAACGCTGGGTTAGACGCAGACTCTTCTCCGCGTACTGATAGTCGCTTTGTCCTGGAGGACATTCGTCAAAAGCCATCATGATATCGGCACCAATGACACGCTGTGTATCCATCACGTTCTCAGGTGTGAATACATGCTTCGAACCATCAATATGGCTACGGAATTCACAACCTTCTTCACGAAGTTTACGGATGCCTGTCAGCGAAAAGACTTGAAAGCCACCAGAGTCCGTCAGTATAGGACGATCCCATGTATTGAACTTATGCAGGCCACCAGCCTTACGCAATATGTCGAGACCAGGACGCAGGTAAAGGTGGTAGGTATTGCCCAAAATAATCTGAGCCTTTACCTGTTCGCGCAGTTCCGAGAAGTGCACGCCCTTGACGCTACCTACTGTGCCTACAGGCATGAAGATAGGCGTCTTAATCTGTCCGTGGTCTGTGGTTATCAGTCCTGCACGGGCACTACTGTATGGGTCGTTATGTTGTACTTCAAATGTCATTTAGTCTTTCTTCTTCTCGTCTTCTTCAATAGTGAAGTCCATCGGATGTTCTACCTGCTCATCAGTCAATGCAAACTTCCACACATCCTGCACATTCTCCACATAGTGGAAACTTACACCCTTCAGATACATCTCAGGAATCTCGTTGATGTCTTTCTCATTCTCCTGACACATCACGATGTCAGTGATACCGGCACGCTTGGCAGCCAGAATCTTCTCTTTGATGCCACCTACGGGCAGCACCTTACCACGCAACGTAATCTCACCTGTCATAGCGGTGTTTTTGCGAACCTTACGCTGTGTCAGTGCTGAAGCTATAGAGGTGGCTATAGTGATACCTGCTGAAGGGCCATCTTTAGGTGTTGCTCCTTCTGGCACGTGAATATGAATGTTCCACTGGTCGAAAATACGGTAGTCGATGCCCAGCACATCGACGTGGGCTTTGACATATTCCAAAGCGATGACTGCCGATTCCTTCATCACGTCGCCCAGATTACCTGTCAGCGTAAGTTTCGAACCTTTGCCTTTCGACAGCGAAGTCTCGATGAACAGTATCTCGCCACCCACGCTGGTCCATGCCAATCCCGTTACCACGCCAGCATAGTTGTTACCTTGGTAGATATCGCGATAGAAGGGGGGCTTGCCCAACAGGTCTTCAATCTCTGTAGGCGTAATCTTTTCGTAAGGAAGTTCGCCAGCTTCAGCCTTTTTGAAAGCCAATTTGCGCAGGGCTTTGTTTACCTGTTTCTCCAACTGACGTACACCACTTTCGCGCGTGTACTGCTCAATAATCTTTTCGATAGCAGGCTTGTTGAAGGTCAGCTTCTTGTCGTTCAAACCCGTATTTTCTTTTTCTTTGGGAATCAGATGACGTTTGGCAATCTCATACTTTTCTTCAGTAATATAGCCACTTACCTCAATAACTTCCATACGGTCCAGCAAGGGGCGGGGGATAGTACCTAAGTTATTTGCCGTTGCAATAAACATTACCTTCGATAGGTCGTAATCTACGTCCAGATAGTTATCGTGGAAGGCGCCGTTCTGCTCTGGGTCAAGCACTTCGAGCAATGCTGATGCAGGGTCGCCGTTATGCGTATTCTGCGTTACCTTGTCAATCTCGTCCAGTATGAAGACAGGGTTTGACGAACCAGCCTTCTGGATGTTCTTGATAATACGTCCAGGCATAGCACCTACATAAGTACGACGGTGTCCGCGAATCTCAGCCTCGTCGTGCAGACCACCTAATGACACACGTACATATTTACGCTTCAAGGCATCGGCAATCGATTTGCCTAATGAAGTTTTACCAACTCCAGGAGGACCATACAGACAGAGGATGGGCGACTTCAAGTCACCACGTAGTGAGAGTACGGCAATATACTCCAAGATGCGCTCCTTTACCTTCTCCATACCGTAGTGGTCACGGTCCAGAATCTTCTGAGCACGCTTCAAATCCATATCATCCTTGGTGTACTCCCCCCAAGGTAATCCTACCAACGTCTGCAGATAGGTAAGTTGTACGTTGAAATCAGGTGAGTTTTGGTTTACCTGATCCAACTTCTCGACTTCCTTATAGAAATATTTCTCGATATCCTCTGGCCATTTCTTCTTGCGAGCCTTCTCCAGCAGGTCCTTCTTCTCGGGAGTACTCTCGTTGCCCATCTCGGCCTGCAAATTCTTAATCTGCTGTTGCAGGAAATAGTTACGCTGCTGTTCGTCAATATCGTCACGCGTCTTGTTGCGGATATCGAGTTTCAAAGTCTGCAGATTGATTTCGCGATTGATGATACGCAACACATT
>JAEEGK010003089.1_pt1 | contig 41700 bp, 32 predicted proteins | sample 8958771 | NCBI WGS metagenome assembly JAEEGK01 (sample SAMN16246547, study PRJNA631951) | gut metagenome | biome: gut microbiome; feature: rumen; material: SC-attached | host: Bos | place: Iran: Karaj | collected 2018-10
ATAACAGGTTAAGGAGTAAAAATGAAAAAGATTCAGAAGATCATCGCAGGCGCGGTAATGGCAACGATGCTCATGGCACCTGCAGGAACAGTCCTGGCGGACGAGACGGAAGACACTTGCGGCGGGGACGACGCTGGTACAGAGACGATAACAGAGACGACGCAGGAACTGACTTTCGAGACGATGTACGGAAGCCAGATCGGAGGCTACCTCGGACACCAGTACACGTTCGAAGGAGAACCGATCCCGACCTATGTGACGGATTTCTACTTCATCAACGCATTCATGGAACTCAGCAACTACGCTTATTATGGAAGTGCTCCTGCCACGAGCGAAGGATACATCGATCTTTCCGTAGAGTTCGGCGGTGACTATGCCACATTCGGCGATTACTATGTCGCATATGCGGAGAACACCATAGAGAGCACCATGATCGTCTGCAAGAAGGCCGAAGAAGAAGACATCTCTCTTACAGTTGAGACGATGACGGCGATCGATGACATGATCGAATCTCTTGCCGTTGATTCTGCCGCACCCCAGGGTATGACGCTTGACGAATATCTCCAGCTGTACTTCGGTCCGGAGATGACTGAGGATGCGTTCAGGGAGACGCTCGAGATGTACTACCTCGCAGAGGCATATTCCGATGATTACTGCGAGAAGTACGCATTCACCGACGAAGAGAAGTATGTCCCGAACATCAGATACGCTCTGTTCTATGCGCCTACAGGTTCAAGTGAAGACACCCTCGCACAGGCTGAGGCAGATGCAAATGCACTCCTTGCAGACTGCGCTGACATTGACGACATGCAGACAAAGGCACAGGAGCTCCTCGCTGCAGGCACCGTATTCGAGACATCCGACATCCTTGTTCCCAAGGGACAGATGGTTCCCGCCTTCGAGGCATGGGCATATGAGACTCACGAAGTGGGCGATCTTGATGTCATCAAGAGTGACGAGTACGGTTACTTCGTAGTAGGATATCTCGGCATGGTGGAGAGATCCCAGGATGAGCTCGATAACATCGCTCTCGGCGCTCTGAGCCAGGAGATCAGCGGCATCATCGACAGCGGCGTATATGAGTTCGGCACGGACGAGCCGTACGAACCCGCGCTCCCTGTAGGTGATACCGGCGTATATGATCCCGCTACGAACCAGGTAACGCTCAATATCGATACGACTCCCACACCCGGAGCAGAAGGCGTTCCCGAAGCAGCTGACAGTTCAAATACGATACTTATCGTTCTTGCGGTTGTCGGCGGCGTTGCCATCGTAGGCGTCGTAGTAGTCCTTATCTTCTCCATGGTCGGAGGCAAGAAGGAAGACAAGCTCAAGAAGGTCAAGCCTTCCGATGAACCCGAGCCCATAGACGACCCGGAAGAGACGGACGATACTTCTAACGAAGAGTAAGCCAGACTCATACTGAACAAAACGAACCCGCCGGCAAGCCCTCAAAGCTCCGGCGGTTCTTATTTTATTTACTAAAAGGCGCCGTCATGATAGAATTCTAAGGTTATAGTGCCGTTATTGCGGTTATATTTAGGAGCGACTATGGAAATCACAACAGACCTCGTAAAGTATCTTGAGGCACTGGGCAGGATAGAGCTCAGTGAGGCAGATGAGGAAGTCACGAGAGAGAAACTCAATGACATCCTCGGATATTTTGACAAGCTTTCGGAACTTGATACGACAGGAACAGAGCCCCTTAGCCATGCTTTCGGGCGCACCAATGTAACGAGAGAAGACAAGGCGGTCAACGAAGACATGAGAGAAGACATCCTCTCCAACAGTCCGGAGACCAAGGACGGTACGATCCTCGTACCCAAGACTTTTGAGTGACGGGGGGCACGGCAATGGATAACAAAGCTATCTTAGAGCTCTCCGCTCTCGACATAGGCAGCAAGATCAAGTCCGGCGAGATTACTTCCGTCCAGGCGACGCAGGCTTTCCTGGATGCGATCGAGTCTCTCGACAAGGACTACAAGTCATACATAACGGTCTGCCGCGACTCGGCACTCGCACGTGCCGCAGAGGTAGACAGCCTGATCGCACAGGGCAGGCTTACGGGTGACCTGGCAGGCGTTCCCATCGCGATCAAGGACAATATCTGCACGAAAGGAACGGCTACGACGTGCGCATCCAAGATGCTCGCCAACTTCGTTCCGCCCTACGATGCTACTGTAATCGACAAGATAAATGCAGAGGGCATGGTCATCCTCGGCAAGACTAACATGGACGAGTTCGCGATGGGCTCCACCACCGAGACATCTTACTTCGGTCCCACGGTCAACCCCTGGGGTGAGAGTCGCGTTCCGGGAGGATCTTCCGGCGGCAGCGCTGCCGCAGTGGCTGCAAGGCTCGCCCCCGTATCGCTCGGTTCAGACACCGGCGGATCCATCAGACAGCCCGCTTCGTTCTGCGGCGTAACCGGCCTCAAGCCCACATACGGAACGGTATCCAGATACGGCCTTGTCGCATTCGCTTCCTCACTCGACCAGATCGGTCCCATCGGAAGGGATGCGGTAGATCTCGCTTCCCTGTATAACCTCATCTGCGGTGTTGACGAGAAGGATCAGTCTTCCACAGAGACAGCTAAGCTCGACATAGACAAGATCAGGAACTATTCCGTTGCCGGCAAGACCATCGGCATCCCCGAAGAGTACTTCGGCGAAGGCATCGATCCGGAAGTCAAGGCAGCCGTAATGGAGGCTGTTAAGGTCTTCGAGAGCGAGGGCGCAAAGGTCGAGAGATTCACGCTCCCCATCATGGAATATGCGATACCTACTTACTACATCATCGCGTGTGCCGAGGCATGCTCGAACCTGTCGAGATATGACGGCATCAAGTACGGCTTCCGTCCTGAGGGCGTTGAAGACCTCGGTGAACTCTATATCAGATCCAGAAGCGAAGGCTTCGGAATGGAAGTCAAGAGAAGGATCATGATCGGCAACTTCGTGCTGTCGTCAGGTTATTACGATGCATACTACAACAAGGCGCTTCAGGTTAAGAACCTGATCTATCAGGCATTCAATGAGGCATTCTCCAAGTATGACGTCGTCATCGGCCCTGTTGCTCCCACACCCGCCCTCAAGGCAGGAGAGAGCCTGTCCGATCCTCTTAAGATGTATCTCGGAGATATCTGCACAGTCCTCATCAACATCGTGGGCCTTCCCGCGGTATCTGTTCCCTGCGGCTTTGCTTCGGGACTTCCTGTGGGAATGCAGATCATCGGAAAGCATTACGGTGAAGAGACCATCCTGGGCTTCGCTTCAGATTTCCAGCGCGCGACTTCTGACAAGGCTTACGAGCAGCAGTCGCCGGTAAAGATGTGAAGGGGAGGGCAGCAATATGAAAGAATATGAGATGGTGATAGGACTTGAAGTCCACTGCGAGCTCTCCACGGAGTCCAAGATCTTCTGCGGATGCTCCACCAAGTTCGGCGGCGAGCCGAATACACACGTATGCGAAGTATGCTCGGGCATGCCGGGTACTCTTCCTACGCTCAACAAGAAGGTAGTCGAGTACGCGGTCAAGACAGGCCTCGCACTGAACTGTGAGATAACGAGGAAGAACAAGTTCGACAGAAAGAATTATTTCTATCCGGATCTTCCCAAGGCATATCAGATATCGCAGCTCTACTTCCCGATCTGCAGGAACGGACATGTCGACATCAAGACGAGCGAAGGTACAAAATCCATCGGGATCCACGAGATCCACATGGAAGAAGATGCCGGCAAGCTCGTCCATGACCCCGTAACGGGAATGACCATGGTCGACTTCAACAGATGCGGCGTACCGCTTCTCGAGATCGTTTCCGAGCCTGACTTCAGGAGTGCCGAAGAGGTAACTGCTTACCTCACAAAGCTCAGGGACACCATGCAGTATCTCGGAGTATCCGACTGCAAGATGCAGGAAGGCTCCATGAGAGCTGACGTTAACCTCTCGGTCAGACCCGTCGGCCAGAAGGAATTCGGTACCAGGACAGAGATGAAGAACATCGCGAGCTTCAAGGCTATCGAGCGTGCGATCGAATATGAGCGCGACAGACAGATCGACCTCATCGAAGAGGGCGGCAAGGTCGTGCAGGAGACCAGACGCTGGGACGACGAGAAGGAGTACACCTATGCGATGCGTTCCAAGGAGAATGCACAGGACTACAAGTACTTCCCGGATCCGGACCTCATGCCCATCGAGATCTCCGAAGAGTATCTTGACGAAGTTAAGAAGAACCTTCCTGAGTTTGCCGATGCAAAGCGCGAGAGATATGTAAGGGACATGGGCCTTCCCGAATATGACGCTGAGATCATTACCGGTGCGACGACGCTCGTTACCGTTTTCGAGACCGCGTCCGAGATGACGGGCAGCCCGAAGGATGTATCCAACTGGATCATGACGGACCTCCTCAAGCTCTGCAAGGATGCACATGTTGCCGTAGAGGACATGGAATTCGACGGCAGGAACCTGGGCACGATCATCAATCTCGTATCCGAGGGCAAGATCAACCGTAAGACGGGACGACAGGTCCTGGGCGTGGTATTCGCAGATAAAGTCGATCCCGAAGAGTACATCAAGGCCAACAACCTGGCGCAGGTATCCGACAGCTCCGCTATCGAGCCCGTCATCAGGGAAGTCCTCGCGGCAAACGAGAAGGCCGTGGCCGAGTACCTCGGAGGTTCCGAGAAGAACTTCCAGTTCCTTATCGGCCAGTCCATGCGCGCACTGAAAGGAAAAGCAGACCCCCAGATGGTAAGGACCACTCTGCAGATGCTGCTTGATCAGATGAGATAATGGTAAAGACTGTATTAGATCTTCTGGTAGTATTCTTCTTCGTGCTGGTCAATGCTTTCTTCTCCGGCACGGAGATGGCCGTGATCTCGCTCAATGATGCGAAGATGCACAAGATGGCCGAGGACGGCAACAGGAAGGCCAAGAGGATCGTAAAGTTCATCGATAACCCCGGAAGCTTCCTCGCGACCATACAGGTCGGCGTGACACTGGCAGGATTCCTGTCATCGGCTTTTGCCGCGAATAATTTCGCGAGGGCGCTGGCAGTGTACTTCGATCCCGCAGGGCAGTACACATGGATGGAGACCCTCTGGACCGTAGTCATAACCGTGATACTGTCGTTTTTCTCCCTTGTCCTGGGAGAACTCGTGCCGAAGCGCGTTGCTCAGACCTATCCCGAGAAGTGGGCCTTCGCGGTTACGGGCGTGGTCAATTTCTTCAGCATATTCCTGAGACCGTTCGTCATCGTCCTGACGGCTTCCACCAACGGCATCCTCCGTCTGTTCAAGATCGATCCGAACAAGAACGACAAGACCGTTACCGAGGAAGAGATAAGGATGATGGTAGACGTCGGCTCCGAGTCCGGCAACATCGAAGACAACGAGAAAGAGATGATCGAGAACGTCTTCGAGTTCAACGATAAGGAAGTCGCCGAGATAATGACGCACAGGAAGAAGATCGTCTCGCTTCCGATCGACGCCGAATACGACGAGGTCATGAAGGTTGCCAGGGAAGAGAAGTTCACGAGGATACCCGTCTACAGGGAGACCATAGACGATATCGAGGGCATACTGCACATCAAGGACCTTCTGGGCATCACGCCTCCCGACGACGGACACCCCTTCATCCTCTCGAAATACATCAGAGACCCTCTGGTCGTGCACGAGACCCGCAAGATCTCGTCACTGTTCGGTGAGATGAAGAATTCCGGCATGCAGATGGCCGTTATCGTCGATGAGTACGGCGGAACGATGGGCATCTGCACGATCGAGGATATCCTGGAAGAGCTCGTGGGCAACATAAGCGACGAGTTCGACGAGGACGATGACGAGCTCGTAAGACTGTCCAACGGCGATTACATCGTCGCAGGCGACATGACGCTGAGCGATCTGGAGGATGCTGTGGAAGTCGAGCTCACGGACGATGAGTACGACACGATCGCAGGTCTGGTCCTGTCGCTGCTCGACCGCGTTCCGGAAGAGCGCGAGCATCCGGTCGTACACTACAAGAACCTCGACATAAAGGTGCTCAAGGTAGCCGAGAATGCCATCGCCAAGGTCATGATCCATGCAAATCCCGAGACCGAAGAGGGCTCCGAGGAAGGCGATAAGGACGGCAAAGGCGAGTAAAAAGGGCATTTGTCCCCCTTTAGAGTGTTTCCTTGCATTATCAGGTCTGCCGAATTATAATAGTCAATGCTTTTTTATAAGCCACTAAATTCAAGGCAGGTCGGCCCATATGGCAAAGAACAACAAAACTCATAAGAGCAGTTCCAAGAATGTTAAGATAGCTCTCGGCGTTACCATCGGTGTTATAGCCGTATGTGTCATAGGTTGGTTTATTTATATATCAGGTATCATCCCGCAGCTTCTGCCGGGTATGACAGTCTATGAGACCGCACCTGACGGCGTTACGCTCCAGAAGGTAGAGAGCGTATCTGTCCTCGAGACGAATTATCACTTCAGCGAAGTCTTCCAGCAGTACTCACAGTACGGCTATGTTACGAGAGACATGCTCGATGAAGTTTTCGATCCCGCCACAGGCGAGACATACCGCGACATGATCCTCCAGCAGGTAGGCATGCAGGTAATGAATCAGGTCCTCATCAACCGTGCGGCTGAGCAGGACGGATTCCTCCAGTATTCGCAGGCTGCCCTGATCGCAGACAAGCAGAGCGAGAACATCGAGATGATGGCTGCGCTCTACGGTTATCAGTCAGTCGACCAGTATCTGTTCCAGGTATACGGAACAGGTATGTCCTTAAGAGTCTATAAGGATATCCTTGCCAAGGAGATCCTCACGAGCGAGTATCAGGAATACATCGGACAGTTCAAGTTCATGCCTACTCAGGAAGAGATCCAGGCTGCATTCGATGCAAACCCCACAGCTTACCAGCTCGCTGACTTCAACTATTTCTTCATTCCTGCCGATGTTGACTCCGCAGGTAACGTAACAGGCATGGAAGAAGCAGAGGCTGCAGCATCCAAGATCGTTGTTGCCGCTCCGGACAGCCCGGAGGCATTCCGAGATGCCGTTATCGAGTATCTCACGGAGAAGGGTGACGAAGGCGCACTTGCAAGCTTTGAGGACGACGGCGATCCGACAAGGTGCGAAGGCTATACGGCTCAGTACACTGATTACTTTGTTGAAGGCTTCACCGACTTCGTCTTCGGTCCTGACACTCAGGAAGGCGACGTAGCCATGATCCCGACCGAGACAGGTTACTATGTAGTCCGTTTTGACAAGGTCTACCTCGATGATGCCGCTACGGTATCCTACAGAGTTATGACCCTGCCGTTCACGACAACACTTGATCTTGAGACAACAGACTTTGCCACGCTTCAGGCTGAGGCAGAGGCTCAGGCAGCTCAGATCATCTCCGGTCCTGTTGATTCGCTGACTTTCTACAACATCTGCAAGGCTAACTCATCTGACAGCAACGAGATGATCAGCGGCGGTTATGTTCCCGGCGCCAAGATCACTGCATTCCAGAGCAACAGCACGGTAGAGGGCGCTACTCCTCTCGCTACGGATATCACCAAGGCAGGAGAGTGGCTCTTCGATCCCGCCAGAGTCCAGGGTGACTATGTCGTTATCCTCTCAGAGGATAAGACAAGAGTCCTTGTTTACTACTTCGAGTGCAATGAGCCCAGCTGGCAGTATCAGGTCAAGAACCAGCTCATCGTATCCGCCATCAACGATTGGGCAACCCAGCTCCAGGCCAACAATCCTTCTTACGAAGTAAACAAAGGATGGATGGAACAGTTTACCTATTGATTTCCTAACTAAACTGTTGACATAACTTGAACGACCCTTTATAATTGTTTACTGCGTCATAATGGGTAGGGGTATTATGCCCTTTTGCCTTGACGGGATTAGTCTTTTATGATAAATAAATAGACTTTTCCACTGTAAACCGCTTGAAATTCAAAGGTTTCAAGCTTTGTGTGAGGTGATTCGTTAGCTATGGTCCATTCCGTTAAACAAGGCAAGACAGAACGTCAGTCTTACTCCAAGATCAACGAAGTAATCGAAGTACCTAACCTCATCGAGAATCAGAGGCAGTCCTATCAGTGGTTCATTGACGAAGGAATGCAGCAGGTTTTCAATGAAGTTTCTCCGGTTACCGATGATCAGGGCAAGTACGAGATCTATTTTATTGATAAGATCTTCGATCCTGACACACCGTGTGATCCTTCCGGCAAGGAAGACAGATCGGGTTCCAAGAAGGATAAGTCCAATGGAACCGTTAAGCTTTCAAAGGCAGATGTCATCGACCAGTGCAAGAAGAATGACAGCAACTATGCTGCCAGACTCAGCATCAAGGTTCAGCTGAATAATAAAGTAGATAATACAGTCTCCGAAGAGACTATCTATGTCGGTGAGTTCCCTATCATGACTGATCAGGGTACATTCATCATCAACGGTGCCGAGCGAGTAGTCATCAACCAGATCGTAAGATCTCCGGGAGCATACTACGGCGAGGCAAGATCCAAGATGGGTAACCGCATCTATACTGCGGAGCTCATTCCTTACAAGGGCTCATGGATCCTCATCGAGGAGAACGAGAAGGAGAACAAGATCTCCGCAAAGGAGAAGGCTGCAAAGGGTGCTGACGCTTCCAAGGAGCCTGATGAGTATCAGCTCATCAACATCGTTGTGGACAAGTCCCACAAGATCCCTCTGTCCGTATTCCTCAGATGTCTTAACAAAGAGAATCCCCTCGTAACAAACGAGGACATCATCAATATGTTCGGCGACGAAGAGTGCCTCAGGATGACACTCGAGAAGGACGATACAAAGGATGCAGCTGATCCTTATGTTGCAGCTCTGTCCGAGTTCTTCAAGAAGATCCGCAACAACGAGCCTTTCTCTGTTGAGAATGCCGAGAACATCATGGCTAAGACATATTTTGATCCGCTCAGATATGATCTTGACCGTGTAGGTATCTTCAAGCTCAACAAGAAGCTCGCGATCGGCAGAAGGATCATCAACCAGAAGATCGCCGAGAATGTTACTACAGAAGACGGTGAGCTCATTGCCAAGAAGGGCGTTGTCGTTACTCCCGAGATCGCTAACAAGATCGACGAGTCCGGCGTTCCTTATGTAATCATCTTCCCCAGGAAGCTCGTTAAGGCTGCCGATGAGGATGATTTCGATGAGAAGCCGCTCAAGGTCATCGGTAACGGCAGAGTTGATCCCGATGCGTTCATCAGGAACAGCTTCGCCAAGAAGGACCTCAAGAACTTCGATATCAACAACACACCCGTAAACGAGAAGGTCAGAGTATCCATCCTCCGCGAGATCATCGAGGACGCAAGAGCTAACGGCGGCAAGGATATCGCAGGATATCTCGAGAACGCGCTCTATGAGCGTAAGGAAGAGCTCATGCCCCGCTGCCTCACAACGGATGATATCTATGCATTCGTTTCCTACTACCTCGGACTTCACAGAGGCGTAGGCAGGATCGATAACATCGACCACCTCGGCAACAGACGTGTAAGATCTGTCGGCGAGCTCCTCCAGAGCCAGCTCCGTACAGGTATCGCTCGTGTTGAGAAGAACACAAGAGACAGGATCTCCCAGATCTCAGGCAAGGACGGCGAAGTCGTTACGGCACAGAGCCTTGTTAACACAAGACCTCTCTCAGCTTCCTTCCGTGAATTCTTCGGTTCTTCCCAGCTCTCAGCTTTTGCTGACCAGAACAACCCTCTGGCTGAGCTTACGAACAAGAGAAGACTTTCCGCTCTCGGCCCCGGCGGTATCTCCAGAGAGAGAGCTTCAATGGAAGTCCGTGATATCAACCCCACACACTATGGACGTATGTGTACGATCGAGACACCGGAAGGTCAGAACATCGGTCTTATGACGTCCCTGGCTATCTATGCACGTATCAACAAGTACGGCTTCATCGAGACTCCTTACAGAAAGTTCGACAAGGAGAATCTGGTCGTAACTGACGAAGTAAGATACATGGCTGCCGACGAAGAGGATGATTACAACATCGCTCAGGCTAACGAGCCCGTTGACGATAACGGCAAGTTCGAGAACAACAAGATCGTCTGCCGTCACCTCGACCAGTTCATGCAGCTCGATCCCGAACAGATCGATTACATGGACGTATCTCCTAAGCAGCTCGTATCCGTATCCACCAGCCTTATCCCGTTCCTCGGCAACGACGACGCGAACCGTGCGCTGATGGGTTCGAACATGCAGCGTCAGGCCGTACCTCTTATCAAGCCTGAGGCACCTATCATCGGTACAGGTATGGAATACCGTGCCGCTAAGGACTCCGGCGTATGTATCGTTGCACTTCACGACGGTGTTGTCTCCTTCGTATCCGCTGACAGGATCGAAGTAACCGCTAAGGACGGCACAGTTGATAAGTACACACTTTCCAAGTACCAGAGATCCAACCAGAGCACATGTATCAACCAGCGCCCTATCGTCGAGATCGGCGAGAAGGTCAAGGCAGGCGATACGATCGCTGACGGTCCTGCTACGGACAACGGCGAGCTTGCTCTCGGAAGAAACGTTCTCATCGGCTTCACGACCTGGGAAGGCTACAATTACGAGGATGCCGTTCTCGTAAACGAGAGAATCGTAAGAGATGATGTTTATACATCCATCCATATCGAAGAGCATGAGTGCGAGGCACGTGAGACAAAGCTCGGTGCCGAGCAGATCACAAGAGAGGTTCCCAACGTCTCTGATGAAGCTCTCTCCAACCTCGATGAAGACGGTATCGTTATCATCGGTGCCGAGGTCAAGGACGGAGACATCCTCGTCGGTAAGGTATCACCTAAGGGTGAGACAGACCAGACAGCAGAGGAGAGACTCTACAAGGCTATCTTCGGTGAGAAGGCTCGTGAGGTAAAGGATACCTCCAAGCGTGTTCCTCACGGCGGCAGCGGCGTAGTAGTAGATGTCGTTGTTTCCACAAAGGAGACCAACGGCAATCTCAAGAACGGCGTAAACAAGAGAGTCCGCGTATATGTCGCTCAGAAGCGTAAGCTCTCTGTCGGCGATAAGATGGCAGGACGTCACGGAAACAAGGGTGTCGTCTCCAGGATCCTTCCTGAGGAAGATATGCCTTTCCTCCCGGACGGTACAACACTTGATATCTGCCTCAACCCTCTCGGCGTTCCTTCACGAATGAACATCGGCCAGCTCCTCGAGGTACACCTCGGAAGAGCTGCAAGAGCGCTCAACTGGAAGATCGCAACACCTGTCTTCGACGGTGCGAACGAGAACGACATCGCAGACGCTTTCAAGCTTGCAGGCATCGACTCAGACGGTAAGACAGTCCTCTACGACGGCCGTACCGGTGAGCCTTTTGAGAACAGGGTAACGGTAGGCGTTATGTACTACATGAAGCTGCACCACCTTGTTGACGATAAGATGCACGCAAGATCCACAGGACCTTACTCACTCGTTACTCAGCAGCCTCTCGGCGGTAAAGCCCAGAACGGCGGACAGAGATTCGGTGAGATGGAAGTTTGGGCGCTCGAAGCATACGGCGCAGCTCACACTCTCCAGGAGATCCTTACGGTCAAGTCCGACGATATCGAGGGCAGATCGAAGACTTTCGATGCCATCATCCGCGGCAAGAACGTACCGGAGCCGGGTATCCCCGAATCCTTCAACGTCCTTGTCAACGAGCTTAAGGCTCTTGCGCTTGATGTCAGAACATACACTGACGATAAGGAATACACACCTGAGAACAAGGATTCCTTCGAGACTATCAGCGAGATGGACGAAGCAATGCGTCGTAACGTTGACGGTGAAGATGAGGTCGTTCCTTCAGATATCCTGAGCGAGGGATTCGTTGAATCCGACGAGCTCGGCAATATCGCAGAGGATGATTTCGACGGTGATGATTTCGACGGTGACGGAGACGATCTCTGATACCGGAACGATCAAGTAATTAGCAAGGCCTTGCCGCCGTTAAGATGAAGCTGACGGCAGCGCGAATTGGAAGGAGACTTCAGATATATGAACGACACAAATCGTATAACAAAAATAAGCATCCAGCTTGCTTCACCCCAGACCATCAGAGACTGGTCTCACGGTGAAGTCAAGAAGCCTGAGACTATAAACTACCGTACACAGAGACCTGAAGTAGACGGTCTGTTCTGCGAGAAGATCTTCGGACCCACGAAGTCATGGGAGTGCCGTTGCGGTAAGTACAAGAAGATCAGATTCAAGGGAATGATCTGCGACAAGTGCGGCGTTGAGGTAACAAAGAACACCGTCCGCCGTGAGAGACTCGGCCACATCGAGCTCGCTTGCCCCGTATCACACATCTGGTACTTCAAGACTCAGCCTTCTAAGATCGGAACCATCCTCGACCTGACAGTAAAGCAACTCGAGAGCGTTCTCTACTACTCAAAGTACATCGTACTCGATCCGGGCAACCAGGAAGAGACAGGTCTCAACAAGATGGATATCCTGACTGAAGACCAGTACAAGCAGGTAGTGGCTAAGGTCGGCAAGAAGGGCTTCGACGCAAGAATGGGCGCTGAGGCTATCAAGATCCTGCTCTCACAAGTAGACGTTGATGCCATCATCGAAGAACTGACAGCTGAGAAGGCAGGCTCCGTAAGCACACAGAGAAGACTCAAGATCGACAAGAGACTTGAGATCTGCGAGGCTTTCAAGGCTTCCGACAATAAGCCTGAGTGGATGATCCTGGATGTTATCCCGGTTCTTCCTCCGGAACTCCGTCCTATGGTTCCGCTCGACGGCGGCCGTTATGCTACATCAGATCTTAACGATCTCTACAGAAGAGTTATCGGAAGAAACAACCGTCTTAAGAAGCTCCTCGATCTCGGCGCACCTGAGATCATCGTAAGGAACGAGAAGAGAATGCTCCAGGAAGCAGTTGACGCTCTTATCGACAACGGCCGTCACGGCACACCTGTCAAGGGCTCCACATCCGCTACTTCCAACAGACAGCTCAAGTCACTTTCAGACATGCTCAAGGGTAAGCAGGGACGTTTCAGACAGAACCTGCTCGGTAAGCGTGTTGACTACTCAGGCCGTTCGGTTATCATCGTCGGACCTGAGCTCAAGATGCATCAGTGCGGTCTTCCTAAGGAGATGGCACTCGAGCTCTTCAAGCCCTTCGTAATCAAGAAGCTCGTTAACACAAACGACAAGCTCAATATCAAGACAGCACGTAAGGACGTGGACAACAGAGCACCTGAGGTCTGGGATGTCCTCGAAGACATCATCAAGGATCATCCGGTACTCCTGAACCGTGCTCCTACGCTCCACAGGCTTTCCATCCAGGCATTCGAGCCTGTACTCGTAGAAGGCCGTGCCATCAAGCTCCATCCGCTCGTATGTACCGGATTCAACGCCGACTTCGACGGAGACCAGATGGCTGTACACGTACCGCTCTCTCCTGAAGCACAGGCAGAGGCAAGACTGCTCATGCTCTCTACCAACAACCTGCTCAAGCCTCAGGACGGTAAGCCGATCACTGTTCCTTCACAGGATATGATCCTCGGATGCTACTATCTCACGATGGAAGTTCCGGGCGACAAGGGTGAGGGTATGGCTTTCACATCCGTTGACGAAGCCATCATGGCTTACGATCAGCACCAGCTCACACTTCATGCAATGATCAAGGTCCGCGTCTCAAGAGAGATAGACGGCAAGATCGAGACAGGCCTCGTAGAGTCCACACTCGGCAGATTCATCTTCAACGAGGTAGTTCCTCAGGATCTCGGATTCGTTGACAGATCCATCCCCGAGAATCACCTCAAGCTCGAGATCGACTTCCCCAAGATCGCTGATCAGAAGAGCGGCAAGACAGAGTTTGCAATGGGCAAGAAGAAGCTCGAGAAGATCATTGCAAGATGCATTGCAGTTCACGGCCTCGAGAGAACAACAGTATTCCTCGATGACGTTAAGGCAATGGGTTATAAGTATTCAACGATCTCCGGTATCTCCATCGGTATCGAAGACATGATCATCCCTGACATCAAGGATAAGATGATCGCTGCAGGTGACGTTGAGGTCGACGAGATCAACGAAGCTGCTATGGAAGGTTTCTTCACAGAGAACGAGCGCCATAAGCAGGTCGTTAAGGTCTGGGAGAAGACAACAGACGATATCACCAAGGCCCTCATGGAGAACCTTGATATCTATAATCCTATCCGTATGATGGCTGACTCCGGTGCCCGTGGTTCCACATCACAGATCAAGCAGCTCGCAGGTATGCGTGGACTCATGCAGGATACGACCGGTGCTACTATCGAGATCCCGATCAAGTCCAACCTCCGTGAAGGTATGAACGTGCTCGAGTTCTTCATCTCATCACACGGTGCACGTAAGGCCCTCTCCGATACGGCTCTCAAGACCGCTGAGTCAGGATACCTTACACGTCGTCTCGTTGACGTATCCCAGTCCGTCGTTGTTACAGAGACAGACTGCGGTACCGATGACTTCACATGGGTCAAGGAGATCACCGAGACATCCAACAACAAGGTCAACGTTATCAAGTCACTTTACGATCGTCTGTATGGCCGTTATGCCGCTGAGGACATCATGAACCTCCAGACAGGCGAAGTCATTGTTGCAAAGGACGAGCTCATCGACGCACTCAAGGCAGAGGCTATCTGCGATTCCGTTGATAAGGCTAAGGCAGCTGCAAGAGAAGCTCGCCAGAAGATCATTGACTCCGTCAAGATCAAGGGCGAGGAGACTCCCGAGAAGATTGCCGAGAGAGACGAGAAGGCTGCAGCCAAGCTCGCTGAGGCAGAGGCTTCCGGCAAGGTCCTCTCCGAGACAGAGATCCAGCACCTCGGCAGGATCAAGATCAGATCCGTATTCGACTGCCGTTCCAGACGCGGTGTCTGCACAAAGTGCTACGGTATCAACCTCGCTACAGGCCGTCCGGTCGCAGTCGGTGAGGCTGTCGGTATCATTGCTGCTCAGTCCATCGGTGAGCCTGGTACACAGCTTACGATGAGAACGTTCCACTCCGGCGGTATCGCTGCTTCCGGTGAAGATATCACTCAGGGTCTCCCTCGAGTTACAGAGATTTTCGAGGCAAGAGATCCTAAGGGTCACGGTATCATCTCTTCTGTTCCCGGTAATGTCAGGATCGTTGAGAATGAGAAGACAAAGCAGAAGACCATCGTCGTTACTCCTGTATACGATGCAGATACACAGCCTATCCTCGATGCAAAGGGCAACCCGATCGAGAAGGTTGAGTACAAGGTTCCTTCACACGCTACGCTGACAGTTAAGAACGGCGAGCTCATCGAAGCCGGCGATCAGATCATCGACGGTAAGATCGATCCTAAGGAGATCCTCAAGGTTAAGGATATCCGTGCCGTTCAGAAGTACATCATCAGCGAGATCACAAAGGTTTACTACTCAGGCGGTGGTGTTAACATCAACGACAAGCACATCGAGATCATTGCAAAGCAGATGATGAGACGTGTCAAGATCGATGAACCGGGCGACACAGGCTTCATGACAGGTACTACTGTTGACTGGTATAACTTCATCTCCAAGAACAGAGACTGCGAGGAGCAGGGTCTTACACCCGCAAAGGGCAACATCATCCTCCTCGGTATCGCCAAGGCTGCTACCGCTGCTGATTCCTTCATGGCTGCAGCATCCTTCCAGGAGACTGCAAAGGTCCTCACAGACGCAGTCATCAAGGGCAGGACAGACAACCTCACAGGTATCAAGGAGAACGTTATCATCGGTTCCCTCATCCCTGCCGGTACAGGTATCAAGGCTCACAACGATATCACGGCAGTTCCTGTTATCAGAGAGAATGCAAACCTCATCACAGGTCACGAGTACGGAAGCGATGCTTCTGACGAGGCTCTCTTCGAGAACGCATACCTCGAGACTGTTAAGGAGAAGGATGCGATCCTCGACGAGCAGGACAGGGAAGCAGCAGCTAAGCTCGAGCTCGACAGAGACAGGATTTAAGTCATTTGACTTGTAATTGTAAAGCAATAAGGCTGCTATAAAGTTTATAATAACGCCGGGAGAGTATGTTCTCCCGGCGTTTATTTACGCATTTTTGCCTGAAAATAGCGTGCAACGGCATGCTATGGCAATGTATAATGAGCGCATAATAACAAAGGGAGCAAACTGCATTGGTTTATAAGCACAACCGCAAACAGCATATACTCGCAGTTATCGTAGGTTTCTTTGCGGCCGTACCGATCATCTGTCTGCCGATAGGTATCAGGGCAGGAGTAAGTCCCGCACTTATAATCTCGAGAGCATATGCTCAGGTATTCGGTATCCAGGAAGGCGCAGGCACCATTGTTGAGGCGCAGGATATCGTAGGCGAGGGCGTTGTGCTCGCAGACGTAAGCAACGGTACTTACGATACCGGCGCCGCTGCAGCCGCTGCAGAGCAGGAGACAAGCTTCTCGGATGTTCCCAAGTATATCGTCTATCAGGAATACGATCAGTCCAACCTCCCGATCGAGCTTCTCGACGTACAGTGTTTTGCGGCTGACAATACCACCTACTACATAAGAGCAAATGCTTCCATCCTCAAGGAGACACCTAACATGGACTCCGTGACTATCTGCCAGCTTCATCTGGGACAGGAAGTCACGAGGATCGGAATCGGCGATACATGGTCCAAGATCCAGACGGAAGACGGACAGGAAGGATACGTCCTTACCGACTCCATCCAGGATACGATGCTCGAGATCAGCATCGACCGTACGGTATGGGTAGATACGGACAGCCTCATCGTAAGATCCGAACCTTCAACTCAGAGTGAACAGGTCACGGTCGTCAATGATGAAGACAAGCTCATCTGCAGCGCTATCGTCGGTGATAAGTGGTACAAGGTAACAACGCCCGGAGGTTCTACGGGTTACGTCTATATCTCATATACGACGCAGACTCCTCCTCCGACACCTACTCCTACTCCCACACCCAAGCCGAAATCAAGCGGCGGCGGTGGCGGCGGAGGCGGCTACTCCAAGTCATACGGCGATCCGTCAACACTTCCTTCCACAGGCTGGACCGGTCAGGATATCGCGAACCTTGCGGCTACATTCCTCGGTGTTGACTACGTATACGGCGGAGCTTCCTATGACGGAATCGACTGCTCGGGTCTCGTAATGTACTGCTACGCACAGGCCGGTGTTTATCTGCCTCACGGTGCGAATGCCATCTGCAACAGCTACGGCATCAGCGTACCGCGAAGCGACCTGCAGGTCGGAGATGTCATATGCTATGACTACGGAAGTTACTGCGGACACGTCGCGATCTATGTCGGCGGAGGACAGGTTATCCACGCATCACGAAGCGGAGACGTCGTCAAATACGGTAATGTCGACATGATGCCGATCAGGGACATCAAGCGAATGATCCAGTAGCGGAATTGACCAAAACAATGACAAAGTGCTGCCTTATATTGAGGCGGCACTTTTTATATTTCCTTGTATAATATTATGGTTACAGGTTTTGAAAGAGGTGTACTTATGATCGAGAAGAGCATGGAACTGTTCCTTGAAGAATTGTCTTCGGCTGCACCGGTACCGGGCGGCGGCGGAGCTTCGGCAGCTGCAGGAGCAATGTCTGCGGCACTGGGCTCAATGGTAGGCAATCTCACCACAGGCAAGAAAAAATACGCTGAATATCAGTCGGAGATAGAGGAGATCATCGTAAAGGCCGGAGCGCTGAGAGATGATTTCAAGGCTCTTGTGGAGAAGGATGCAGAGGTCTTCGAGCCTCTGGCGAAGGCATATTCCATCCCGAAAGAAGAGCCCGGCAGAGACGAGATCCTGGAGTCATGCCTCAAGACGGCAGCAAGCGCGCCATATGAGATGGTCGTAAAGGCCTGCGAGACGGCGAAGATCCTGGAAAGGCTCGCGGTCATCGGCTCAAGGCTCGCTATAAGCGATGTAGGAGTCGGCGCGACACTCTGCAGATCCGCAGCTGAAGGCGCTGCCATGAACGTATACATCAATACAAAGCTCATGAAGGACCGCGCATACGCAGAAGACCTGAACGATAAGACACTCAAGGCTGTCGCTGAGGTAAGGAAGAGCTGCGACGAGACATATGAGACAGTAAGAAAGAGCCTCATGGGCGAATAAGGGAGAATATATGGCAAGATTAGGCGGTAAAGAAGTATCTGAAAGCATCGTGGCAGGCCTTACGCCCGTCATCGAAGGACTCGCAGGCAAAGGCGTCACACCCACTCTCGGAGTATTGAGAGTAGGAGAGAGAGGCGACGACCTCGCATATGAGAGAGGTCTTCTCAAGAAGTTCGAGTCCTGCGACTGCAAGGTCGACGTAACGGTACTGGATGCAGAGTGCACCCAGGAAGAACTGGACAGCGCTTTCGACAAGATGAACGAAGACAGCAACATTCACGGCATACTCGTGTTCAGGCCGCTTCCGAAGCACCTGTCAGACAGCCACATCATAGAGACGATAGATCCCGGCAAGGATGTGGACTTCATGAACTCGAGGAATCTCGCGGGAGTGATAGAGGGCCACAAGGATGCAGCTGCGCCCTGCACGGCAGAGGCCGTAATCTGCATGCTCCGCCACTACGGTATCGAGACGCGCGGCAAGAAAGCCGTCGTCATAGGCAGGAGCCTTGTCATCGGCAAGCCCGTCACGCTTCTTCTCATAACCGAGAATGCCACCGTTACCGTATGCCACACCAAGACTGCCGACATCAAGGCAGAGTGCCGTGCTGCAGATATCATCGTGGCATGCTGCGGCGTCGCGCGAATGGTCACACCCGACTTCGTCCGCGAAGGTCAGATAGTAATAGACGTCGGCATGAATGTCGACAGCGAAGGCAAGCTCTGCGGTGATGTAGATTACGATGCAGTCGAACCTATCGTTGATTCGATCTCACCCGTACCGGGAGGAGTAGGTTCCGTTACAACATCTGTTCTTCTCAAGCATGTTGTGGATAATTGCGTAAAGATCTGCGGAGCAGAGTAATATGGCAAAGCGCGGTAAGGAGGACAATCCCGTAAACAACTGTCCCTATGCGGACAAGTGCGGTGGTTGCGCCTATACCGGCTGCAGTTACATGGAGCAGGCGACTGCAAAGCAGAAGATGATGACGGATCTTCTCCCTAAGGGGATAAAGATCAATCCGATCATCGTCTGCGAGGCTCCGTTCCACTACAGGAACAAAGTCCACTCGGCATATAAGAGACTTAAGAACGGACGCATCGTTTGCGGACCGTATGAGAAGTCGTCGCATCACATCGTAAGCGTTGACGACTGCCTTCTCGAGAACGAGACCGCGGGTGCAATAATCCGCGACTGCGCTTCGATCGCAGGCCGTCTCAAAGTAAATGTGTTCAGCGAAGCCACGGGCACGGGCGAACTGCGCAAGGTCCTGGTCAAGGTGGCGGAGGCGACGGGGGAAGTCATGGTCGTCCTGGTCATCGGAAGCAGGTATTTCTCCAAGAAGAATGCATTCATCAAGGAGCTCATGAAGCTCCATCCCGAGATAACGACGATACTGATCAGCATTCACCGCGGTCACAACTCCATGATCCTGGGAGATGTCATAAGAAGAGAGACGGGTCCGGGGTATATTACGGACGAGCTTCTCGGGAAGAAGTTCAGGATATCCGCATCTTCCTTCTACCAGGTCAACAGGAAACAGGCAGAGCTCCTCTATTCTGCGGCGATCAGGCTGGCAAAGCCGGGACCGGAAGAAGAGGTCCTTGACTGCTACTGCGGGACAGGCACCATATCCATCTGTGTCGCTCCTTATGCGAACCACGTAACCGGAGTCGAGCTCAATCCTGATGCGGTAAGAGATGCTGTCAAGAACGCCTCTCTCAACCGCGTTAAGAATGTGGATTTTGTCTGCGCTGATGCGACGAAGTATATGGAGGAACTGGCTTCTGCGGGCGGCAGGTGCGATATAGTGATCCTTGATCCGACAAGGCTCGGAACCACCAAGAGATTCATCAATGCATGTGCGAAGCTGGCACCTTCGAGGATCGTATATGTATCGTGCGGTCCCGATACCCTCGCACGAGACCTGAGACTCTTTGCAGCAAAAGGCTATTACACAGAAGTCGCCGAGCCCTGCGACATGTTCCCGTGGGCCGAATCATGTGAATGCGTCTGCATCCTGAAGAAGAGGTGAGCAGCTGATGAACAACAAAGATCTTACCAAAGTGCTCATGGGGATGCAGGATAAGGAATACGCGAAGCTGCAGGTCAGGACAATTCCGACGGTCGATCCTTCAAGGATAATAGGAGTAAGGACTCCGGATCTTCGAAGCCTTGCCAAGGAGATGTATAAGGCCGGAGGTTATGAGAAGTTCCTGGAAGATCTGCCGCATGAGTATTTCGAGATGGATCAGCTGCATGCCTTTGTCGTATCGCTCGAGAAGGATTTCGACAAGTGCGCGGAAGAGGTCGAAGCATTCCTTCCGTATGTGGATAACTGGGCAACATGCGATCAGATGTCGCCAAAGGCCTTCAAGAAGTATCCGGACAGACTGCTTCCTTATATAAAGAAGTGGATAAGGTCAGATGAGACTTATACCGTGAGGTTCGCGATAGGGATGCTGATGGAGCATTTCCTCGGGGACGGCTTCCGTACGGAGTATGCAGACATGGTGGCTGCGGTAACTTCCGATGAGTACTACGTCAACATGATGAGGGCCTGGTATTTTGCCACAGCCTTGGCAAAGCAATATGATGCTATAATTTCTTATGTGGAGGATAAGCGTCTGGATGACTGGACGCATAACAAGACCATACAAAAGAGCATCGAGAGTTACCGCATCTCGGATGAACAAAAAGTATATTTGCGATCGCTGAAGGTCGGGAGAAGAGGATAGGAATGTATTACAAGATAGGCGAGAGGATCGAAGAGTTTAATCCGACTACATTCGAGAATATCGATTTCCAGTATATTGCCGTGGTCAGCTCCGAAGAGTGGGTGAATTCCAACAGGAAGTTTGATATGGGCATAGAGTGGGATATCGATCTTGCCGAGATATCCGATACCCGTGCGACGGTGAATATCGATTCCCTTACGGGAACGTTTTCCATCCCGAGCAGAAAGGATATCTTCGGACCCAAGCACAAGTTTGCGTTCGCTTTGGATGAGAAGGGCGTAGTCTTCATCGATGACGAAGGCTTTGCTTCGAAGATAATCGAGAAGATAGCTTCGACAAAAAAGTGCATCAATCCCTGCCTCGAGAGATTCCTCTATGACTTCCTGGAGAGCATCATCCACAGGGACTTTATACTGCTCGAGAAGTACGACGTGAGACTGGATCAGATCGAATCGGAGATATTAAGCGGCGAATCAGAAGATCTGATCAGGGAATTGAGCGACATCAGAAGCGAGCTCAGAGACCTCAGGTCACATTATGCCCAGCTTCTGGACCTGAGCCAGGAATTCGAAGAGGACGAGAACGGCTTCTTCAAGGATAACAACGAGAGGTACTTCCGCCTTGTCAGCCAGAGAGTCCAGACCCTGCATGATCTTACGACCTCTCTGTCTGATTATGCTGCACAGGTAAGGGATCTTAATCAGACGCAGATCGACATCAAGCAGAACCGGATAATGACTGTCCTTACGGTCATCACCAGTATCTTCATGCCGCTCACGCTCATCACGGGATGGTACGGAATGAACTTCGTCTATATGCCGGAGCTTCAGTCTCCCATCGCATATCCGATAGTTATAGCCATCAGTGTGCTGATATTCGTGGTCTGCATCATCTTCTTCAAATTGAAGAAGTGGCTCTGAATGTATTGTATAATTACATCATTGAAACAATGGAGGATAGAATATGGGTATCTCAAATTCAGTTAAGAAGGCAGGAGCAGTCATCATCAGTGCGGCAATGCTCACTTCACTCGCTTCATGCGCAGGACTGTTCGGCGGCCAGGCCGTCATAGATGCAGCAGAGTCTCTGGGTGATGCCGTCATCGCAGGCGACTCCGGCAAGATCATCAAGCTCTCAACGGAAGAGAAGGACAGCGAGATTGCAGAAGCTCTGGATCTTCTCCTTGATGACGATAATTATTCTGACGATTACCAGGCTTATCTCGATGCCATGAAGGATACGATGTCTTACGAAGTCGATAAGGGCTCCGTTAAGGTCGACGGCAAGAAGGCTTCCTGCGACATCACATTCACAATGGCAGATTTTGAAGCTCTTGATGACGAAGACTATGAGGATATCGATGACATCATCGATGCCGTAGGCGACCTTGATACAAAGGACTATGAATACACGATCAAGTTTGAGAAAGACGGAGACGACTGGCTCGTATCCAACCTGAGCAGCGATGACTTCGGCGCACTCTTTGATTACAGGTCATACAGTCTGCCTGTTACAAACGTCGCAGGTGACTATGCCGCAGTATTGGATCTTACCGATGTTATGAATGATTCTCTCATGGGTTCACTCGGAACGGATGTCGCGATGCAGGGCTCAGTCGAGATGGCATTCTATCTCTCGCTCGCAGAAGACGGCACATTCTCATTCTCCTACGATGCAGCATCACTGGTCGATTCAGTAATGAACTATATCGATGTCAATCTCGATGCGATCTTCATGTCTGCATTCGGTGCAACATCCGTCGATGAACTCGAGTCATATGCAGTACTCCTCGGTTATGCCAGCTACGATGAGATGAAATCAGACCTCGGCGAACAGATCTCAGAGAGCATCTCTGCCGATGACCTTGATGATTCCGCCGTAACCGGAACATATACGGTTGACGGCAATGAGCTCGTAATGACTGCCGAGAACGAATACGGTACTGCACTCCCTACGAGCGGAACCATAGAGGACGGCAACATCATTATCGAAGTTGATGTTAACGATAACGAAGTCCTCGGTTCTGATTCAATCGAACTCGTGTTCGAACCTGCAGCGTAACAGGCAAAGATTCTCGTAACGGTGACCACGCATTATTAAGACATCAGCCGGGAGGTGACATTATGGCAGACCTTGCACACAGAAAGTCAACCAAGACCGTAAGGTTCACTGACACCAACGGCAATCCTCTTGCCGGCAGGCGCCTTAAGGCGGAACAGATCAGCCATAAGTTCCTGTTCGGCTGCGGCGGCTTTGATTTTGTAAGTTATTACAGGACCGAGAACGAGTACGAGAGATCCTTCTACAAGGAAAGAATGGACAAGTGGCTTAATGTGTTCAACTATGCCACACTGCCGTTCTATCTCGGAAGGTTCGAAGCTGAAGAGGGCAAACCCGAGACAGAGAGCAGGATGCTTGCCGCGAAGTATCTCACGGAGCGCGGCGTCGTCTGCAAAGGCCACCCTCTCGTGTGGCATACGGTGTGTGCCGACTGGCTCATGAACTATGACAACGAGACGATACTCAGTAAGCTTAAGGGACGCATAGAGCGCGAGGTGACCGGCTTCAAGGGCACCATAGATATGTGGGATGTCATCAACGAAGTGGTCATCATGCCGGTCTTCGATAAGTACGATAATGCGGTAACCAGAGTGTGTAAGGAGTACGGGCAGGTCCCGCTGGTGAAGGCTGTTTTCGATGCGGCGCATAAGGCGAATCCGGAAGCAGAGCTCCTGCTGAATGATTTCAATACATCTCCCAAGTATGAGGAGCTGATAGAGAGGTGCCTGGATGCAGGCGTGCCGCTTACTGCGATCGGAATACAGTCGCATCAGCATCAGGGATACTGGGGCAGGGAGAAGATCCTGGATGTGCTGGACAGGTTCGGAAGGTTCGGACTGCCGATACATTTTACCGAGAACACGCTCACATCAGGCGACTATCTCGTGCCGCCCGAGATAGAAGATCTTAACGATTTTGTTGTTACGGCAGAGCAGTGGCCTTCCACTCCTGCAGGTGAGGCGCGTCAGGCTGAACAGATAGAAGAGATGTACAGGATCTTGTTCGATAATCCTCTGGTGCAGGCGATAACCACATGGGATTTTACGGACGGCGCGTGGCTTAATGCTCCGAGCGGATTCTTAAGACTCGATAACAGCGAGAAGCCTTCGTATCATCTTCTCCGCGATCTTATCTTCAATGAGTGGCATACGGATACCGTGATCACCACAAACGAAGACGGCATCGCAGAGATCAAAGGCTTCAAGGGAACATATAAGATATCACCGGAAGACGCCGGCGTAACGCTCGGTCAGGGTCAGGACAGGATCGAACTGTCATAAGGAAATGCAATGAGCGAGAACAGAGGAACCGGCGGACAGGAATTCGATCAATTTGCAAGCGACTACCGCAGCATTCATACAGAGAACATCAGCAGGGCCAGCGGTGTCGACAGCGAGTATTTCTGCGAGTATAAGATCAAGGAGATCAAGTACAGGTATGACACGGCTCCTTCCATGTGGATGGACCTTGGCTGCGGAGACGGACTGTCCGCCAAATTCGTAAGGACATACTTCCCCGAGGCTGGATATTACGGAATAGATGTATCTGATGAGAGCATAAGAAAGGCAAAGTCGAGAGGCATAGACTCGGCTGAGTTTACCCTCTATGACGGCAGGACATTCCCTTTTGAAGATAACATGTTCGACGTTGTCTTCGTGGCCTGCGTATTCCACCACATACTTCCCGAAGACAGGGACGGGATACTTGATGAATGTCTGAGGGTGCTGAAGCCGGGAGGCAGGCTCATCGTGTTTGAGCACAACACATACAATCCGGTCACAAGGAAGATAGTAAAAGACTGCGTCTTCGATGCCAATGCGATACTTCTCAATGAAGGCAAGTTCAGGAAGCAGATAGCATCCCGCGGCTTCAGGAACATTAAGCGCAGATTCACAGTATTCTTCCCGAAGAAGAAACCTTTTACTGCTCTGGCAGGATTAGAACGGCACCTTGGCTGGTGCATGCTCGGAGGCCAGTACTATATTGTCGCGGAGAAGTGATCAGATCCTTCCGAATCCGACAGCCTTCCTGACACGCTCGTATTTCTCTTCAGCGATCTTATTGGAGAACTCTCTGCCTGCGTCGAGGATCTCGTCGATCCTGCCGCTGGAGATGACCTTCTCATAGTTCTCCTGAACGGGCATGAGCTTCTCGACAACGACATCCGCAACGCCCTTCTTGAGGTCGCCGTATCCGCCGCCTTCGAACTTTGCAACCGCATCCTCTATAGAGCATCCGCTGAATACGGAATAGATGGTGAGGAGGTTGGATACGCCCGGCTTGTTCTCTTCGTCGAACTTGATGACGCCGTCTGAATCGGTTACTGCGGACATGATCTTCTTGCGGATCTGCTTCTCCGTATCAGAGAGGAAGACGGAAGCCTTGGGGTTGGCAGTGGACTTGCTCATCTTCTGCTCCGGATTCTGAAGATCTCTTATCTTGGCACCGATCGTAGGGATCATCGGCTCGGGTACTCTGAACAGTTCGCCGTATCTGTTGTTGAAACGGATGGCGATGTTCCTCGCGAGCTCTACGTGCTGCTTCTGATCGATTCCCGTAGGAACGTACTTAGGGTCATACAAAAGGATGTCGGCAGCCATGAGGTCAGGATATGTTACGAGTCCTTCGGTGAATGTCTCGTGAAGTGCTGACTTTGCCTTGAACTGATGCATACGGGTGAGGTCTCCGTGAGGAGTGTGGCACTCGAATATCCAGGACAGGTTCGCATGATACAGATTCTCTGACTGGATGTAGATGTGCATATTCTCGAGATCCGGATCTACGCCGCAGGCAATATACATCGCGATGGCGTTGATGATGTTCCTGTGCAGAGCCTCAGGATCCTGAGGTACCGTGATGGCGTGCATGTCAGGGACGAAGAGGAATGTCTCGTAGTCCTTCTGATAATTTACTATCTGGCTGATGCCGCCTGCATAGTTTCCGATCGTAAGTGCGCCGCTGGGCTGAAGTCCCGTCAGTAATCTGTCCATATAGTCCTCCATAACTGATAACGACTAATATTAACACTTTATAATATAATTGTCTAAAAAAAGGAGTGTGCGTGATGCTGTATGTCCTGACTGCCCTCAAGTGTGAAACCGCAGCGCTTGCCGGTGTACCCGGGACCGTTATCGTGACCGGCGTCGGAGACAGGTGCAGGGCCAGGCTGGATTCCATCGCGCTCACATCTGACGATAGCATCTTCAACATAGGCTGCGCGGCAGGCCGGCACATCGGTTCGGCATACCTTATCAACCGCATCGAAAGCGGCCTAACGGGGAGGGTCTTCTATCCCGACATGCGGAAAGGCTTACCTTTCGCTGAGACCCGTCTTGTCACCGCAGCAGGTGAAGTGAATGAAGTCACGGAAGATGCCGTTTTCGATATGGAAGGTGCGATCATCTGCGAGTGGGCATTGAAGACCGTCGCGCCTTCTTCCGTCGCATTCATCAAGGTCGTCTCCGATGACGGCACGACAAGGCCCTCGGCAGCTGATGTGACGCAGCTCATAAGGCAGCACATAGACGGAATAAAGAAGGCGGCGGAGAGCCTTGCCGAAGTCAGGGACGCTCATGCGGTCACGGCAGTTCCGGAAGACCTGGCTGACGAACTCAGGCTTTCTCAATACATGCGCAATGAATTTGCTTCACTATGGCATTATGCAGAAGTATCCGGCCGCCGCAATGAGCTGGAGTGCTTATTGAATGACATGCGTGCCGACGGCCGCATTCCCGCTAAGGACAAGAGAGCAGGCAAGGAGATATTGGATGAGATATTCGCACGTCTACGTTGAGAAGGGAGCCCGCGCTTACCCTCTGACAGATACGATCCTCTCGAAGCTTCAGGGGAGCGTGGTCATAGACATAGACCACTACAAAGATGTCTTCGACAGACCGAGGCAGGACATAGTGTTCCAGAAGGAGAACCCGTGCCTGATCCTCGCGGTCAGGACCGGTGCCAGGATATACAAAGGTGCACCCGTCTGTCAGTCTTTCGGACAGAGGAATTTCTATTATGCCAGCTCCGTCATGAACTGTCCCTTCGACTGCGCATACTGCTATCTCAAGGGAATGTATCCTTCTTCATATATAGTCGTCTTCGTGAACTTTGATGACTATGCGTCGGAGGTAAGAAGTCACCTTGCCGAAGGACCGATGTATGTCTGTGCTTCTTATGACACTGACCTTATCGCACTTGATCATCTGACAGGTCTTGCAGGCAGATGGTGCGATCTTGCCGAAGAGAATGAAGACCTTCTGGTGGAACTCAGGACGAAGGCCGCGCCGCAGGATCTTCGCGCCGTTCCCAATGTCATCTATGCATTTACTGTATCACCCGAAGAAGTTGCAGGTAGATACGAGTCCGGTGCACCGCGGCCGTCCGACAGGATCAGAGCAGCGGCCCGGGCTCTTGATGCGGGCTGCAGGGTAAGGCTCTGCTTCGACCCGATGATCAAGATCCAAAACTGGCAGGAATGCTATGAGAGATTCGTGGAAGAAGTCGCCGGCAGCATAGACCTTACACGCATAACAGACGTGAGCGTCGGCACGTTCAGGATCTCGGGAGAGTATCTTAATTCGATGAGAAGAAGATCGCCCGGCAATGAGATAGCCTGGTATCCGTACACGGTAAAAGGCGGCGTTGCCCAGTATACGGAAGAAGACGACAGGGACATGCAGGAGCACATGTGCAGCCTGCTCGGAAGATACATAGGAAGGGAGAAGATATTCACATGGAACTGAAGACAGCGATAGTTACAGGAGCTTCATCCGGCATCGGCAATGCCATATCGAGGATGCTCGCAGAGAACGGCTATAAGGTATACGGGATAGGAAGAGCGTTCGATGAAGCGGATACCTTCTTCGAAGAACGGATATCGATGGACATCAGGGACACCGCCATACTTCTCGAGCGCGTATCGAAGATCAGACCCTGCGACCTTCTGGTCAATGCGGCCGGCAGTGCTTATTACGGTCTTGCCGAGTTCATGACTCCGGATCAGATCATGGAGATGTGCAGGACGGATCTCGAGGCCCCCATGATCCTGACGTCAGCTCTTCTTCCCGAACTCAAGGATACAAAGGGGACCGTCATCAACATAGCATCCGTGACCTCCACCAGGATCAATACCCACGGCGCATGCTACGGCGCGTTCAAGGCCGGACTTCGAAGCTACGGCAGGAGTCTCTTCGAAGAGGTTCGAAAGCACGGCGTCCGTGTCGTCACGGTGTGCCCCGATCTTACGGCGGGGACCAAGCTTTACAGGAATGCAGATTTCGAGCCGTCTGAAGAAGACGGGTGCTTCCTGCTCCCGGAAGATGTTGCCGAATGCGTAAAGGATGTGCTCTCCATGAGGGAGGGCGCAGCCGTGACCGAGGTCGAGGTCAGACCGCAATTTAACCGTATCTCTCGAAAATGATCTGCCTCCCGGAAGGGGCAAGATCGCCTGAAGTCCGCTTAACAGCGGGCTTTTTGTCAGTTTTTCTTGAACTGTTACAGTATTATTACAAGCCACAATATCTAGTGGTTCGCTATTGACTTGACCACAAGATATGGGTAATCTAAAGGGGCACTTCGCAAGAGAAAGCGCTCGCACCTGCACAATATCTGCCGAATAAAGGAGACGGAAATGAGACTCGGGGGACTTCAGAAACTCACACTTCTAGACTACCCCGGTCTGGTTGCCTGTACGGTATTCACGGTGGGATGCAATATGAGATGTCCGTTCTGCCAGAACGCATCTCTCGTCAACAGGATCGAGGAAGAGAACCTGCTTCCCGAAGAAGAGTTCTTCTCGTTCCTGAAGAAGAGACAGGGCATCCTTGACGGGGTCTGCATCACCGGCGGCGAGCCCACGCTGCAGCCCGACCTGAATGACTTTATCGCGAAGATCAAATCGATGGGATTCAAGGTCAAGCTCGATACCAACGGGAGCTTCCCGGACAAGGTAAAGGAGATACTTGATTCCGGCAATGTCGATATGGTCGCGATGGATCTGAAGAATACATTGGACAGATATGCCGAGACGGTAGGAATACCGGGATTTGATACTTCCAAGATATTGGAGAGCATCAACATCATAAGAAGCAGCGGTGTGGAATATGAATTCAGGACAACGGTCGTATCACCGCTCCACAGACCGGAAGACTTCGGTGAGCTGGCAAAGATGGTAGAAGGATCTCCGAGATACTTCCTTCAGAATTTCGTCGACTCGGGAGATCTGGTCGCAGGCGAAGGGATGACGGCGCTGACTGAAGAAGAGCTGAAGCAGGCTCTCGCGAATGCAAAGGAAATAATACCGCAGACAAAGATCCGCGGGGAAGAATAAAGGAGAAGGAACATGTACAAGATCATCAAGAGAGACGGTAAAGAGGTTGAGTTTGATCTGAGCAAGATCTCCGGCGCTATCGAGAAGGCTTTTGTTGCACAGAAGAGGGAGTACAACAAGCAGATCATCGATATGCTCGCACTCAATGCCGTATCCGACTGCGAGTCGAAGGCTATCGACGGCAAGGTCGACGTCGAGTCCATCCAGGACAGCGTCGAGGTCACACTTCAGAGAATGGGTTATGAGGACGTAGCCAAGGCATACATCCTCTACAGAAATCAGCGTGAGAAGATCCGCAATATGAATTCTGCCCTCCTCAACTACAAGAACCTCGTCGACAGCTACGTCAAGGTCGAGGACTGGCGTGTTAAGGAGAACTCCACCGTTACTTATTCCGTAGGCGGACTTATCCTCTCCAACTCCGGTGCCATCACGGCTAACTACTGGCTCTCTGAGATCTACGACAAGGAGATCGCAGACGCACACAGGAACGCTGACATCCACATTCACGATCTGTCCATGCTCACAGGTTACTGCGCAGGCTGGTCTCTCAAGCAGCTCATCCAGCAGGGCTTGGGCGGCATCCCGGGCAAGATCACATCCGCTCCCGCAAAGCACCTCTCAACACTCTGCAACCAGATGGTCAACTTCCTCGGCATCATGCAGAACGAGTGGGCAGGCGCTCAGGCTTTCTCCTCCTTTGATACTTACCTCGCACCTTTTGTAAAAGTAGATAATCTTTCTTATAAGCAGGTAAAGCAGGACATCCAGTCCTTCATCTACGGCGTTAACACACCTTCCAGATGGGGTACACAGTCTCCCTTTACCAACATCACTCTTGACTGGACTGTTCCTAACGACCTGGCTGAGCAGAACTGCATCGTCGGCGGCAAGGAGATGGACTTCAAGTACAAGGATTGTAAGGCCGAGATGGACATGGTCAACAGAGCTTTCATCGAGATCATGATCGAGGGCGATGCCAACGGCAGAGGCTTCCAGTATCCTATCCCGACATACTCCATCACAAGAGACTTCGACTGGTCCGAGACAGAGAACAACAAGCTTCTCTTCGAGATGACAGCAAAGTACGGCATCCCTTACTTCTCCAACTACATCAACTCCGACATGGAGCCTTCCGATGTACGTTCAATGTGCTGCCGTCTCAGACTTGACCTCAGAGAGCTCAGGAAGAAGTCCGGCGGATTCTTCGGATCCGGCGAGTCAACAGGTTCAGTCGGCGTTGTTACGATCAACCTCCCGAGGATCGGTTTCCTCGCAAATAATGAGGAAGACTTCTTTAAGCAGTTAGACCACCTGATGGATGTATCCGCAAGATCACTCAAGATCAAGAGAAACACCATCACAAAGCTCCTCGACGAAGGTCTCTATCCTTACACAAGACACTACCTCGGAACATTCAACAACCACTTCTCCACGATCGGTCTTGTCGGCATGAACGAGACATGCCTCAATGCCAAGTGGCTCCGCAAGGACCTCACGAACAAGGAAGCACAGGAGTTCGCTCAGAAGGTATTGAACCACATGAGGAACAAGCTGTCTGACTATCAGGAGAAGTACGGCGACCTCTACAACCTCGAGGCAACACCTGCAGAGTCCACATCCTTCCGTCTTGCAAAGCACGACAAGGAGAAGTTCCCGAACATCATCACTGCAAACGATGCTTCCGGCGTATTCTACTACACCAACAGCTCACACCTGCCCGTAGGATACACATCCGATATCTTCGATGCACTGGACGTTCAGGACGACCTGCAGACACTCTATACATCAGGCACGGTATTCCATGCATTCCTCGGTGAGAGACTTCCCGACTGGAAGGCAGCAGCTTCGCTCGTTCGTAAGATAGCTGAGAACTACAAGCTTCCTTACTACACGATGAGCCCGACCTACTCCATCTGTGCAGCTCACGGCTATCTTGCAGGCGAAGTCAAGGCATGCCCCGTATGCGGCAACCCTACCGAGACATACTCAAGGATCACGGGTTACTACAGACCTATCAAGAACTGGAACGACGGTAAGTCACAGGAGTTCAAGGACAGATGCACATATGACATCGAGAACTCACACATGCGTCCCAAGACTTCCACCGTTACTCTCGGCGAGTTCGCTGAGAAGGAGACACCCGAGCTTCTTCCCACAGATTCCGTAGACAAGCCGATCCTCGTAACGACACACACCTGCCCCAAGTGCAAGCAGGTAAAGGCAATGTTCGACGAGCAGAGCTTCGACTATGACCTCGTATATGCTGATGACAACCCGGAGATCGCAGAGAAGTACGGCATCGTTAACGTACCCTCTCTCATCATTCCCGACGCTGACGGCGCGAAAGTCTTCTCCGACGTCGCACCCATCAGACAGTACATGAACGAGTGCAAGGGCATCAAGGCTTAACAGTTCAGGATAAAAGAACAACTGCGGTCCCGGATTATTCCGGGACCGTTTTTATTGGAAGAAAATTAACAAATATTAAGTTTATTTTATTGTCTGCCGGTCTTATATTAGAACTATAAGACCATTTGAACGGAGGTAAGTTCGTATGCTCGAAGATTTTGTAAAAGCAAGAAGACCGGAAGATGAAGAATTGGCTGCCGGTATCAAGGCTGCACGTGAAGCGCTGAATGCCTGCCAGATGAAGATCAAGGAGGCCGGACTTCCGGTAATGGTCATTTTCGAGGGCTGGGGCGCGGCTGGCAAGGGAAGCGTCCTCGGCAGGGTCATAAAAAGCATAGACCCGAGGTTCTTCAAGGTCCAGACATATGCCGCACCTACGGCAGAGGAGAAGAGGTATCCGTTCCTGTACAGATACATCAGGGATATCCCCGAGAAGGGCAAGTTCACTTTCTACGATACATACTGGATGGAAGAGATAACTGATGCGAGACTTGACGGCTCTATGTCTGACGCAGAGTACGAAGAGAGGATTGATTCCATCAACCGCACCGAGAGAACTCTGGTCGATAACGGATATCTCGTAATGAAGTTCTTCTTCCAGATCGGAAAGAAGGAGCAGAAGAGAAGACTCGATGAGCTCCTCGATAACAAGGACACGAAGTGGAGAGTCGACAAGAGCGACCTCTACGAGAACAAGCACTACGATGAGAGCATCAAGGTGTACGACAAGTACCTGAAGGATACGAATTCGCCGACGGCACCGTGGTACATAATCGATGCCAAGGATAAGAAGTTCGCTGAACTTCAGGTGCTGGAGTTCCTTAACAGCGGAATAGACACCGCACTCAAGAACAAGGACCTCGCAGTACCGATCCTGCAGAATACTTTCGCCCTTAAGAAGACACCCAAGCTGAAGGACATCGAGCTTAAGGGCAAGACCCTGACGGAAGAAGAATACGACAAGCGCCTCGATGAACTGCAGGACGAATTAAGGCAGCTCCACTACAAGCTCTACCGCAAGAAGATCCCCGTCATCATCGCGTACGAAGGATGGGATGCTGCAGGCAAGGGCGGCAACATAAAGAGGATCACGGGCGCGCTCGATCCGAGAGGATTCGAAGTACTGCCCATTGCATCGCCCGAACCGCACGAGAAGGCGAGACACTTCCTGTGGCGTTTCTGGACCCGCCTCCCGAAAACAGGTCACATCGCGATCTTCGACAGAACCTGGTACGGAAGGGTCATGGTCGAGAGGATCGAAGGGTTCTGCTCCGAGAACGACTGGCAGCGCGCTTATAACGAGATCAACGAGTTCGAGAAGGAGCTCACTGACTGGGGCGCAGTTGTCATCAAGTTCTGGGTACAGATAGACAAGAGGACACAGTTAAAGCGATTCAAGGAGCGTCAGGCAACGCCGGAGAAACAGTGGAAGATAACCGACGAGGACTGGCGTAACCGTGAGAAGTGGAACCAGTATGAGAGCGCGATCGATGAGATGATACAGAAGACGTCCACCGAGTTCGCACCGTGGTACATTCTCGAGTCGGTCGATAAGAAATATGCGCGCATCAAGGCGCTCGAGATCGTGATAGATCAGATCAAAAAAGCATGTGACAAGTAGGCGTTTAGTCTATTAGCGACCAAAGTTTAAAAGCCCGTTGGTTTTTTTGTAGAAATTGCCGACGGGCTTTTATTTTTGCCCGTGATAGAATAAAAACAGATATTTTACACCTAATTGTCAGTTTTGCAAATAGTTTTTCAAATATTTTTTATTTTTACGGGAAGGAGAGGTATATGGCTTTTAAGATTGGAGACAATATTGTCTATGGAGCAAAGGGAGTCTGCTTGATCGACGATATCAGAGATATGAGCTTTTTCCACGAGCGTCCGCAGAAATACTATGTACTTAAGCCGCTCTTTGTGAAGCAGTCAGCAACGGTCTATGTTCCGCTTGAGAACAAGGCTCAGGTAAGCAGGATCCAGAAGGTCCTTTCCAAGAAGGAAGCTATATCGCTCATCGATCATCTGCCCATCACGGGCGGAGAATGGATCGAAGACCGCAATGCCCGTAAGGATGCTTTCAACGACATCGTTGCCAACGGAAGCCGCGAGGAGATACTGCAGCTGATCCATCTTATCAACGAGCGTGCCGAAGAGCTCTCGGCTGAGGGCAAGCATCTCAATGCGCAGGATGAGAGAGTTCTGTCCGAAGCCAAGAACAGGATGAACAATGAGTTCGCGATCGCCCTCAACATGGAGCCCGAGGGTGTCATCGAGATGATCGAAGAGAAAACAGGATTTGCTTTCGCCTGAAGTATTGCATTCCATTTGAGATTGTGATTTAATAACCGCAGTTTTTGAACAGGAGAATTCCATGAAGACTGCGGTTTATTATTACGCATTTAACTTTTATTACTACGGTGACAATACCGGAGCGGTTTGTGCGTGAATAAAAAACTGTAAGATACAGATAATGATACAGATATAAGCGCTGCACAAACCGGAAGGTGTGCAGCGTTTTTGTTTAACCGGATTAACAAAACAAAAGGAGATAAAGAACATGATCGCAGTATTGAAGAAGACGGCAACCAAGGACCAGATCGAGAGTCTTAAGGGCTGGTTCGAGAACAAGGGCCTCAAGGTCAACGAATCACAGGGTGAGTTCTGTACGGTATTGGGCCTTATCGGTGATACGACACAGGTCGACATCGAGATGCTCATGGGCCTCGATATCATCGAGACGGTAACCCGTGTATCAGAGCCGTTCAAAAAGGCTAACAGGAAGTTCCACCCCGAGGATACCGTAGTCGACTGCGGAGGCGTTAAGATCGGAGGCGGACATTTCGCGGTGATGGCAGGTCCGTGCTCGGTCGAATCCAGAGAGCAGATAATCGAGACGGCAAAGCGCGTTCAGGATGCGGGAGCAACGCTCCTCAGAGGCGGCGCGTTCAAGCCGAGAACATCACCTTATGATTTCCAGGGCCTGAAGGAAGAGGGCATCGAGCTCCTTCTCGAGGCCAAGGCTGCGACAGGTCTTCCGATCGTAACCGAGATCATGAATCCCGATCACCTTCCTCTGTTCAAGGAAGTTGACGTTATCCAGGTAGGTGCGAGGAACATGCAGAACTTCGAGCTGCTCAAGGCACTCGGTAAGATCGATACGCCGATCCTCCTGAAGCGCGGTCTTTCCGCCACGCTCAAGGAACTCCTCATGAGTGCAGAGTACATCATGAGCGAAGGCAATCCAAACGTTATCTTATGCGAGAGAGGCATCAGGACATACGAGACATACACAAGGAACACTTTCGATCTGTCCGCAGTTCCGATCCTTCACGAGCTGTCACATCTTCCCGTAGTCGCAGACCCTTCACATGCAACGGGCAAGAGATCTCTCATCAGGCCCATGGCAATGGCGGCAACGGCAGCAGGCGCAGACGGTCTTGAGATCGAAGTGCATCCGGATCCGTCCAAGGCACTTTCCGACGGTGCACAGAGCCTCACACCCGATATGTTTGTCGATGTCATGGCACAGATCAATAAGGTTCGCGGTATACTCTGATTATGGAAAAGTTCACAGTTGGAATTGAAGGATTAGGTCTTATCGGAGCTTCTTTCGCGAGGGGCTTCAAGAAGCGCTGCAGGGAAGTCACGGTCCTTGCTGACAACCGCACCAGAGCGACGCTGGACAAGGCGCTGGAAGAAGGCACGGTCGACGGCGTTCTGGACAAGGACAGCATCGGAAGCGTAGATCTTCTGATCGTTGCATTATACCCTGAGGCAGCAGTCAGATACTTGGAAGATATGGCTCCTCTCATCAGTGCGGACACCATCGTGACGGATGTATGCGGACTTAAGAGATATATCTGCAAGGAAGGCTTCCGTCTCGCCGATGAATACGGGTTCACCTTCATAGGCGGACACCCGATGGCGGGCACCCAGTTCTCGGGTTACGACAATTCCAAAGCCGACATGTTCGTCAATGCATCGATGATACTCGTACCGGATCCTTCAAAGGACGGCAATTCCGTTCTCGGCAAGCTCGAGACGATCAAGGAGATGCTGGGCAAGCTGGAGTTCGGAAGATTCGTCATCACAACTCCGGAGAACCACGACCGCATGATCGCGATGACTTCGCAGATGGCACATCTCGTATCGAGCTGCTATGTCAAGAGTCCGGGCGCTGAGGAGGCGGAGGGATTCACCGGAGGATCGTTCCAGGATCTTACGAGAGTCGCTTACCTCAATGCGGGAATGTGGACCGAGCTCTTCATGGAGAATCAGGATTATCTTCTCGCCGAGATAGAAGCGGTGCAGAAGGAACTCGAGAGATACAGAGCGGCCATCGCCGCATCCGACAGTGAAGAACTGTATAAGCTCTTAGACGAGGGCAGCAAGATCAAAGAGAGGATCTTAAGAAATGGACAGGATTAATATTCAGGCTTCATCTGATTACGACGTGCTCATCGGCACCGGACTTATCGACACCTGCGGAACACATATCCGCGAGTGTCTTATCCGTGCGCAGAAGGCACTCATCGTAACCGATTCCAATGTTGCCCCGTTATATCTCGGCAGGGTAAGGTCTTCGCTCGAACGCGAAGGCTTTTCTGTATCGGAGTATGTTTTCGAGGCGGGAGAAGAGAAGAAGAATATAGATTCGATCGCAGGTATGTGGGCCGTGATGGCGGAAGAGGAGTTCACGAGGACTGATATCGTTGTCTCCCTCGGAGGCGGAGTCGCGACCGACATGGGAGGCTTTGCAGCCGCTACATTCCTGCGCGGCATCAAGGTGGTGCAGATCCCCACATCGCTCCTTGCAATGGCTGACGCCGCACTCGGAGGCAAGACGGGAATAGACCTTCCCCAGGGCAAGAATCTGGCAGGAGCCTTCCACCAGCCTTCGATGGTAATAGAAGATACCGACTGCCTGTCGACGCTTCCGTCTGAGGTCTTTACCGAGGGTATGGCGGAAGTCATAAAGTATGCATTCATAATGGATAAGGATCTGTACGAAGTCCTGTCAAAGATCGCATCTGAAGGCAGGGCGATGTCGCTTCAGGAAGACATTGATACGCTTACGAAGATCCTGATATCCTGCGTTAAGGATAAGGCTGAAGTGATCACCGAAGACGAGAAAGATAACGGCAGACGCCAGATCTTAAACTACGGTCACACCATAGGCCATGTCATCGAGAGGAACAGCAACTTCACTCTTGCTCACGGCGTGTGCGTTGCCAAGGGAATGGGCATCATAACGGATGCCTGCCTCAGAGCAGGAATGATGTCTGCTGATACTGCAGAGAGCATCAAAGGCTTGATCAGCGCATACGGTCTTCCCACGGGCGATCCGATCACCGCGGAAGATGCCGTATCGGGCGCGATGAACGACAAGAAGAAGCGCGGCGATACGATCTCTCTCATACTGGTAAATGAGATCGGCAGTGCAGAGATAAAGAAGATGACACCCGAAGAGCTTCTGGAGTTCCTCAGATGATAAAGATACATCCGTCCGGCAAAGAACTCGCCATCAAGGCGCCCCCGTCCAAATCGATCTTCCACAGGGAACTGATCGTAAATTACATCCTGGGCGCAAGAGGCGGATACCTTGATGTCTGTGACGGCGACAGCAACGACATCAGAGCGACAAAGGACTGCCTTAAGGCGATAGATGCCGTCACCGGTTCGGAGGACATTGTCCTTCCCGTGCAGGAGAGCGGCTCGACGTTAAGGTTCATGATCCCCGTGGCGCTGGCTCTTATCGGCGGCAGGAACAGACTTCTGTTCAAGACGGAAGGCAGGCTTATACAAAGGCCGCTGGAGGAGCTCTCAGACTGCCTTGCAGAGCACGGCATCACCATCTCGAAAGACATGTCATCTTCGGTAGTTACCGTGGAAGGTCATCTTACTCCCGGGAGATACGTGATAGACGGAAGCGTCTCGTCGCAGTACATCTCCGGACTTCTGATGGCGCTGTCGTTATTCGATGAACCGTCTTCTGTCGAGGTGACAGGCAGAGTGTCATCCGTACACTACATAGAACTTACGACGGGAGTGCTTGCCAAATACGGTGTGGACGTGTCACTTGCTGATACCACATATACCGTTCCAGGAAGACCGCAGGGCCTTGAGCTTACGGGTGATTTTGAAGTCGAAGGCGACTGGTCGAACGGTGCGTTCCTCCTCTGCCTCGGAAGTCTTAAGAACGAGGGCGTTAAGGTTGAAGGACTTAATGCCGGTTCGCTTCAGGGCGACAGGAAGATAACGGAATTTCTGGCAGGTCTTAATATAGATATAGCAGATAACAGCGGCATCCTCGGGACGGTCAGAGACGGACATTCGGTACCTGAGATCACGATGCAGTGTGATGACATCCCCGACATCGTTCCGTACATGGCCGTTACCGGCGCGTTCTATGCAGGCAGGACAGTTCTTAAGGGAACCTCGCGTCTCAGGATCAAAGAATCCGACCGCGTTAAGGCAGTTACGGATATGCTCATATCCTGCGGGATCAGAGCTGAATCTGACGAGGATTCCATCACCGTATACGGCATCGATCCCGCGAACGTCCCCGGGACGATAGAGCTTACTTCATCGGGCGATCACAGGATGGCAATGTGTGCGGTATTGCTTGCCGAGGGCCTTGGCAGGGAGATCGCGATAGATGATATAACCTGTCTGGATAAATCCTTCCCTGCGTTCAGGGAGACAGTAGAAAGGGAGATGATGTTATGAGCATGGACAGCACATACGAAGGAAAGACATTATCGCTTAAGATCTACGGCCAGTCTCACAGCGAGACTATCGGAGTATATATCAAGGGACTTCCCGAAGGCGTTGCTCCCGACGAGGAGTTCACGAGAAGCTTCATGGCAAGAAGGGCTCCCGGAAAGAACGCGTGGTCTACTCCGCGCAAAGAAGCAGACGAGGTGATTTTCGAGAAGAAGGAAGACTGCCTCCACGGCTATATCGTCAACACCAACACCAAGCCGAAGGACTATGCTTCGATAATGAACTGCCCGAGGCCGTCCCATGCTGATTACACCGCCGGCATCATCTATGGCGATGAGGCTGCAAGATCCGGCGGCGGAATATTCTCGGGAAGGATGACGGCGCCTTTGTGCATAGCAGGTTCGATCGCGCTTGCTGAACTTAAGAAGATGGGCATTGAGATACATGCGCACATAAGGAGCATCGGCAGTGTCTGCGATGATTCGTATTACGATCATGAGCCCAGGGATCAGAAGTTCAGAGAAGAACTCGCGCGCTGTGCCGGGAAGGAATTCCCTGCGATATCAGACAGCTCTGCCGAAGAGATGAAAGAGATCATCGATGCTGCAAGACGCGATGAAGATTCTATAGGTGGCGTTATCGAGTGCGTTATCTACGGTATGCCCGAAGGTATCGGAGGTCCGATCTTCGGAGGAATCGAAGCTAAGATCGCAGAACTCGTATATGCCATCCCTGCAGTCAAGGGTGTCGAGTTCGGTCTGGGATTCGGAAGCTCCAAGTTAAGGGGATCCGAGAATAACGATCCGTTCTTCTACGAGGAAGACAAGGTCAGACTTAAGACCAACAAGTGCGGAGGCATACTGGGCGGCATCAGTGTAGGCGAAGCTGCTCCCGTTGTCTTTGCGGCAGCGGTCAAGCCCACGCCTTCGATATCCAGAGAACAGGATACGGTAGACCTTGCAGGCAGACAGAACACCAAGATATCAATTCAGGGAAGACACGATCCCTGCATCGTTCCCCGTGCCGTACCCGTAACAGAGGCTGCCGCAGCGATAGCGATTTATGATATGATTCTCTCAAGGGGGAATTGATCATGGATGAACTTGACAAGCTGCGTATCGAGATCGATTCAATAGACCGCGACATTCTTGATGCCTTCGAGCGAAGGATCGCGGTAAGCCGCCGGATAGGCAATGCCAAGCGTGCGAACGGGATTGAAGTGTTCGATGCGGCAAGGGAAGAAGTTAAGCTCAAACAGATCAGGGAAGCAGCAGGCTTCGAGAGTGCCCCTTATGCAGAGGACCTCTTCCGTAACCTCATGGGTTATGCCAAGATCCACCAGAACAAACCGGCCTTCGGAGTTCTGGGAAAGTCTCTGCCACATACATATTCTCCGATGATCCATAACATCTTCGACCCTTCTTATACATATTCCGTAATAGAGCGTAATGAAGACGAGATCGACGAACTGTTTGGCAGCGGCTTGTTCAGGGGATTCAATGTTACCATCCCCTACAAGAGAGAAGCATACGCACGCTGTGATGTGGTAGACGATGCGGCGAAAGACACGGGCAGTGTCAACACGGTCGTCTTTGGTGACGACGGCAAGACCTACGGTTACAATACCGACTGCTTCGGCTTTACCTACATGCTCGAACGCAAGGAGATAGATGCAGCAGGCAAGACCGTCCTCGTACTTGGTACCGGCGGAGCGGCGGCATCCGTTCTGTTCTCCCTGCAGCAGCTCGGAGCATCCCGGATCATTCAGTGCGGAAGGACTTCAGAGGTCAATTATGAGAACGTCTATGAGCTGGCAAAAGATGCCGAGATCATAGTCAACTGCACGCCCGCGGGAATGTATCCCGACGTTAATAAGAGGCTTATAGATCTCAGCCGTTTTGAGAAGGCTGAAGCGTGCGTGGATCTTATCTACAATCCTTCAAGAACGAGATTCCTGCAGGATGCCGAAGAACTCGGCATAAAGACAGCAGGAGGCCTGTCGATGCTCGTCGCTCAGGCATACAAGGCATCGAGATACTTCGCGGGTGATAAAGAAGGTGCCGAGAACATTGGCGCCGATGCGCGAAAGCTCATCGAGAGCGTTATAAGCAGGCTCGAACTGTCCATGCGCAATATCACTCTCATCGGTATGCCCGGCTCAGGCAAGACGACTCTCGCGAAGCGCCTGGCACTTCTTACGGGACGTAAGATGGTCGACCTCGACTACGCATACAGAGACAAGTTCGGCATGACTTCCGCGGAGGCCATATCAGGTCTCGGCGAGGATGCATTCCGCGAGAATGAGATGGAAGTGGCTGCAGAAGTGCTTCCTTCATCGGGACTGGTCATCTCATGCGGCGGCGGCATCGTCACAAGAGAGCAGAACAAGTTCTATGTAAGATGCAATTCGAATGTTATCTATCTCGAGAGGCCGCTTACGACGTTGTCGGATCACAACCGTCCGGTATCGATACAGCACGGCGTCGAGAAGCTCTACAGCCAGCGTAAGGAAGCGTACGAGACATGGTGTGATTACAAGCTTCACCTGGAGCGCTTCGAAGACAAGGCATCTTATTCCGACGGTGCAGGTATCGCTGCCATGGAACTCATAGAGAAGATGAAGGACGGATTGTCATGAAGATATTAGTCATCAACGGACCCAACCTTAACATGCTCGGAATAAGAGAGCCGGAACTGTATGGCCGCACTACATATGATGATCTCATCACGATGATCGAGGATCACTGCGAGAAGAAGAACATCGAGGTCAAATGTCTTCAGAGCAATCACGAAGGCGACCTGGTTGACTTCATTCAGGGAGCATTCTTCGACGGTACTGACGGCATCGTTATCAACCCCGGCGCATATACTCACACGTCGGTGGCGATCCTTGATGCTCTCAAGGCGGTATCCATCCCCGCGGTCGAAGTTCATATCACCGACATCGATGAGAGAGAACCTTTCAGGAAGGTATCCTATATCTCTTCTTACTGCTCTAAGTCCGTCATCGGCAAGGGTATAGAAGGCTATATCGAAGCCATTGATTTCCTTGCTGATTGATTTGTTAATTTTGCAGTTGAAACTTGCCGGTACGGATATAATTAAATATAGATTACACTCTATATAAAATCTGCAACCGCCTATGCCTGCGGGGCGCAGCAAATATCATTCTTTATTGACATGTTGCAGGTACCATATGCGCTGCGTGCCCATATATTTATTCTCGTCTATATTATTAACTGCTCCTTTGACAACGGCCTTCCGACTTAATATTATTATTATGTTTGGAGGTATGGCATTCTGAATGGCGTTGTAACCGCGTTG
>JAEEGK010003090.1_pt1 | contig 41700 bp, 27 predicted proteins | sample 8958771 | NCBI WGS metagenome assembly JAEEGK01 (sample SAMN16246547, study PRJNA631951) | gut metagenome | biome: gut microbiome; feature: rumen; material: SC-attached | host: Bos | place: Iran: Karaj | collected 2018-10
TCTCCGCTGCCTGCTTCTACGATCCCCAGCACCGCATGATCTTCGAGGCCATGTCGGAGCTGGTGAACGAGCACGTCAGCATCGACCTTGTGACCGTGAGCGAAAAGCTGCGGCAGAAGGGCAACCTGGAAGCGATCGGCGGTCCTGTCGTACTGGCCAACCTGTCCCAGAACATCGGTGCGGCGGCCCATATCGAATACTACATCAAAATCCTCAAGCAGAAGACCATCCAGCGGGATCTGATCACCGCTTCCTACGACATCCTGAAGCAGTCCTTCGACGAGTCCACCAACGTGGACGACCTCATCGACACCGCGCAGACCAAGGTGTTTGCCGCCATTCAGAACAACGTGAAGCGGGATGTCCAGGATATTGGCTCCATCATCAATTCCGTGCTGGACAATCTGCAGGAACTGCAGAACATCACCGGCCCTTCCGGCGTTCCCAGCGGCTATCCTTCCATCGACCGTGTCACCCAGGGCTGGCAGAAGAGCGACCTCATCATCCTGGCCGCCCGTCCTTCCGTGGGTAAGACGGCTTTCTCCCTGAACATCGCCCGAAATGCGGCCGTGGAGGCCAACATGCCCGTGGCCGTGTTCTCCCTGGAAATGAGCGCCGACCAGCTGGGCAAACGTCTGATCACCACCGAGAGCGGCCTCTCCGGCGAAAAGATCAAGGGCGGCGTCAAGCTGGAACCCTACGAGTGGGTCCAGTTGGAAGACACCCTCAAGCGCCTGGCCAAGGCTCCGCTCTATATCGACGACACGCCCGGTATTCCCATCATGGAATTCCGTACCAAGGCCAAGCGTCTGGTGAAGCAGAAGGGCGTGCGCCTGATCGTCGTGGACTACCTGCAGCTGATGCAGGGCCCGGTGGAGCTGCGCGGCCTGCGTGAGCAGGAAGTGGCGGCCATCTCCCGTACCCTCAAGGCTACGGCCAAGGAACTGAACATCCCCATCATCGCCCTGTCCCAGCTGTCCCGTAACGCCGTGCAGCGCACCGGCGGTACCGGCAAGCCGCAGCTGAGCGACCTCCGTGAATCCGGATCTATCGAGCAGGATGCCGATATGGTCATCTTTATCCACCGTCCGGACTTCGTGGGTATGTCCGACAATCCGGAAGACAAGGAAAAGGCGATCATCGTCATCGCCAAGCACCGTAACGGTGAGGTCTGCGATATCGAAATGAAATACAAGGCCGGCCAGGTCAAGTTCGTGGAACCGGACCAGAGCCTGGACGTTTACGCCAGCCAGGGCCCTGTGGCCAGTGCGGCCAATGAGCCTTCCGCAGGCCCCTCGGACTACAACTTCGACAGCCAGAGCGACTTCTAAAAATGCGGAAATTACTCCTTTCGGCATACATTCTGCTGGTTTCCCTGGCGCTTTCCGCCCAGGGAATTCCGCTTTGTAAGGAGACCCCTTTCCGCAGCGGCGAACACATCGAAATGGGCATCATGTACAAGTGGGGCGCCGTGAACACGGAAGTGGGGCGCGCCCGCCTGGACCTCGAGACCGTCCCGTACGGGGAGGACTCCACCCTGGTGAACCACGCGACGTGCGTGATCAGATCGGCCCCCTTCTTCGACGTCTTCTTCAAGATGAGGGAGAATTTCCAGACCTGGTTCACCGTCGGAAGCCATCGGCCCCTGGAAGCCATCCGCGACACGTTCGAGAACGGCTATACCGCCGCCAACCACTATATTTACGACTGGCCCAGGCAGGTGATCCGGGCTGATGTCGCCTACCGCGGCGCCCCCTCCGAGCATAAGGAAATCGCGATGAAGGGCATGTCCTACGACATCGTGAGCCTCATCTACTACCTGCGTACGCTGGATTGGAGGAGGGCCGAAGTCGGCAAGCCCGTCATCGTCCCCTTCGCCATTGATGACTCCGTCTTCGAGGTCAAGGTGACCTACTGGGGACAGGAGGAGTTCAAGGTCCGTCGGCTGGGAAAATACAAAGCCCTCCGTTTCTCCTGTACGGTGGTGGCCGGCGCCCTGTTCGCCGGAGACCAGGAACTGCAAGTGTGGTTCAGCGATGATGAACGGCACTTGCCGCTGGGCGTCATGGTCCCCCTGAAAATGGGCACCATGTGGGGCTGGCTCAAGAAATAAGACGAATGAAGAAAGACAACAGCATATCCCATCTGGGAAGAATTATCAAAATGACCCCGCAGACAACTACGGTGGTCTTTTTGCAGCATGGCGCCTGCTCGGAGTGCCACGCCGCCGGCCTCTGCGGCATGGGCGACATGGCCGAGAAGACCGTCGAGGTTCCCACGGATCCTTACGCTTCCTACAACGTAGGGGACCAGGTGCAGGTGCTGCTGAAGGCTTCCATGGGCATGAAGGCCGTGTGGCTGGCCTACTTTATCCCGCTGCTGGTGCTGCTGGCGGTCATCCTCGGCCTGGTGGGCCTGGGCGTGGCCGAAGTTCCCGCCGCGCTGGCCGGGCTGGGCGCCATCGGCCTGTACTATCTGGGCCTGTGGCTCCTTCGCGAGAAATTGCAAAACGAATATATATTTACAATTAAACCACAACTATGACAAGTACTATTATTTGGACTATTGCGGTGGTAACCGTACTGGGCCTGGTGCTTGCGCTGGTTCTTTACCTTGTCGCACAGAAGTTCAAGGTGGAGGAAGACCCGCGCATCGACGAGGTCGAGAAGGTTATGCCCGGTGCCAACTGCGGCGGCTGCGGATTCGCGGGCTGCCGTGCTTTCGCCGAGGCTGCCGTGAAGGCCCCCAACCTGGACAAGAACTATTGTCCCGTGGGTGGTAACGACACGATGGCCAAGGTGGCGGCTATCCTGGGGTATGAGGTGAAAGCCAAGGCTCCCATGGTGGCCGTCGTCCGTTGTAACGGTTCCTGCGAGGCCCGTCCCCGCGTGAACGAGTATGACGGTTACGCTTCCTGCGCGGTGAAGGCTACCCTGTACACCGGTGACACCGGCTGCGCCTTCGGCTGCCTGGGCTGCGGCGACTGCGTGAACGCCTGCCAGTTCGGCGCCCTTTCCATGGATCCCGCTACCGGTCTTCCGGTCGTGGACGAGGAGAAGTGCACCGCCTGCGGCGCCTGCACCAAGGCCTGCCCCAAGGCCATCATCGAACTTCGGCCCAAGGGCCCTCGCGGCATGCGCATGTTCGTCTCGTGCGTGAACAAGGACAAGGGTCCCGTCGCGAAGAAGGCCTGCGCCAGCGCCTGCATCGGCTGCGGCATCTGCGCCAAGACCTGCACCCATGAGGCTATCACCGTGGAGAACAACGTCGCCTACATCGACCCGGCCAAGTGCAAACTCTGCCGCGAGTGCGAGGCCATGTGCCCCACCGGCGCCATCCACGGCGTGGGCTTCCCCAAGCCCCTGGACAAGGATGCCGTGAAAGCCCGTATCAAGGAACGTCAACAAAAAGCAAAGGAGGCTGCCAATGAGTAAGCATACATTCTCCATGGGCGGTGTACATCCGCACGACAGCAAGATTTCCAGGGAGTGTGCCATCCAGCCGCTTCCCATTGCTCCTACCGTATATATTTCCGTCGCCCAGCACATCGGTGCTCCGGCCGTGCCCTGCGTGGCCGTGGGTGACAAGGTGAAGGTGGGTCAGGTCATCGCCGAACCCGGCGGTTTCGTGAGCGCCTACATCCATTCTTCCGTTTCCGGTACCGTCAAGTCCATCGGCCCGCGCCAGGATCTGGCCGGCCGTCCCGCTACGCACATCGAGATCGCCGTCGAGGGTGACGAGTGGATGGAGGGCATCGACACCAGCGATACCCTCATCACCGAGATTCCCGCCGACAACAAGGCCATCATCGAGAAGATCAAGATGGGCGGCGTCGTGGGTCTGGGTGGCGCTACCTTCCCCACGCACGTGAAACTGTGCCCGCCTCCGGGTTCCAAGTGCGAGCGTGTGATCATCAACGGCTGCGAATGCGAGCCTTACCTCACCTCCGACTTTCGCACGCTGCTGGAGAAGGGTGAGCAGGTGGTCATCGGCGCCGCCATCCTGAAGCAGGTGATGGGCGACGTGCCCTGCACAATCGCTATCGAAGAGAACAAACCCGAGGCTATCGCCCACATCAGGGAGGTGATCGCCAAGCTCGGATACAAGGGCATCGAGGTGATGTCCATGAAGATGATGTACCCGCAGGGCGGTGAAAAGCAGCTCATCGATGCTGTGATGCACCGTCAGGTCGGCTCCGGTGCCCTGCCCATCAGCGTGGGCGCCGTGGTCCAGAACGTCGCTACGGCCCTGGCCGTGTACGACGCCGTCCAGAAGAACAAGCCCATCGTGGACAACTCCGTGACCGTGACGGGCGAGTGCTTCCCCAAGCAGGCCAACCTGCTGGTGCGTGTCGGTACTCCGCTGTCCTACATCATCGACTATCTCGGAGGTGTCCCGGCCGATGCTGCCAAGGTGATCAGCGGTGGTCCCATGATGGGCCGCGCCGTCGCCAACCTGGACGCCGCTACCGTGAAGGGTACGGGCGCCCTGCTGTTCCTCACCGAGGCCCAGACCAAGCGCGCCCCCGAGTCCAACTGCATCCGCTGCGGTAAGTGTGCCGATGCCTGCCCGATGGGCCTGGAGCCCTTCCTGCTGGTGAAGCTCGCCCGCAACAACGACGTGGAAGCCCTGGAGGCCAATGCCGCCCAGGACTGCATCGAGTGCGGTTGCTGCCTGTATTCCTGCCCTGCCCACATCCAGCTGCTGGACAGCATCCGTCTGGGCAAGGGTGCCGTGATGGGTGCCATCCGCGCCCGTGCCGCCGCCGCCAAGGCTGCCGCCGAGGCTGCCAAGGCCGCTGCTGAAGCCGAAAAAAAGTAAAAGACCATGAGTAAGTTAATTGTTTCTCCTTCTCCGCACATCCATTCCAAGGACTCCACCAAGTCCCTGATGCTGGATGTGGTGATTGCGCTGATCCCCGCCGTCATCTGCTCCGTGGTCTTCTACGGCTGGCAGGAACTGCTGGTGCTGGGCGTGAGCGTGGCCTCCTGCGTACTGCTGGAATGGGCCATCACCAAGTATCTTCTGAAAAAACCTTCCACCGTGGGTGACTTCTCCGCTGTCATCACCGGTATCCTTCTGGCCCTGAACGTGCCGTACACCACGCCCTGGTGGGTGCTGGTCATCGGCTCCGTCGTTGCCGTGGGCGTCGCCAAGATGACCTTCGGCGGCATCGGCCAGAATATCTGGAACCCCGCCCTGGTGGGCCGCGTGTTCCTGCTGGTTTCCTTCCCGACCTACATGACCACCTGGAGCAAGCCCCAGGGCCTCTTCGGCCTGGACGCCGTGTCCGGTCCCACTCCGCTGGGTACCATCCAGGAGGGTCTGATGCAGGGTTCCACCGTGCAGGAGCTGACCGCTTCCTACAACTACTCCGACCTGCTGTTCGCCAATCTGGGCGGCAGCGCCGGTGAGGTTTGCGCCCTGGCCCTGCTGGCCGGCTTCGTGTACCTGTGCGTCCGCAAGGTCATCAAGCCCTGGATCACCCTGAGCATCTTCGCTACGGTGGCCGTGACGTCCCTCGTCTTCTGGGGTATCGATCCCGCCCGCTTCACCGATCCTATCTTCAACCTCCTCACCGGTGGTCTCATCCTCGGCGCCTGCTTCATGGCTACCGACTATGTGACTTCCCCGATGAGCCTGTGGGGTGGCGTGGTCTTCGGCGTGGGCATCGGCTTCCTCACCATGATGATCCGTTACTTCGGCTCCTATCCGGAAGGCGTTTCTTTCGCCATCCTTATCATGAACTCCGTGGTTCCGCTGCTGAACATGTGGTTCCACCAGAAAAAATTCGGGAGGAAATAAGCCATGGCCGTAAAATCCAATCTTACCAATATGGTGCTGGTTCTGGGCCTCACCTGCCTGCTGTGCTCCGGCGTGCTGGGCGGTGCCTATGTGCTCACGAAAGAACCTATCGACAAGGCCGCGGCCGAAAAGACCAACAAGGCCATCGCCCAGGTGCTGCCTCACTTCACCGAGGTGTCCTATAACGCCGAGGGCAAGTACTATGTCGCCACGGAAGGGGAGACCCTCGTGGGTTACGCCATCGAGACCACGACCGTGGGCTTCGGCGGCCCCCTGTCCCTGATCGTGGGCGTGACTCCGGACGGTGTCGTCTATAACACTTCCGTCCTGTCCCACTCCGAGACGCCCGGTCTGGGTGCCAAGTGCACCACCGACGAGAAGTTCATGAGCCAGTGGAAGGGTTTCGATCCTTCCATCAAGAAACTCTCCGTGAAGAAGGACGGCGGCGACGTGGATGCCATTACCGCTTCCACCATCACCTCCCGCGCCTACACCCTGGCTGTGGAGAATGCATTGAAAACTTTTAAGGAGTTGAGCAATGAGTAAGTTTAAAATGATTACCGACGGGCTTGTCAAGAACAACCCGACTTTCGTGCTCCTGCTGGGTATGTGCCCGACGCTGGCTACTACGACCAGCGCCGTGAACGGCCTGTCCATGGGCCTGGCTACGCTGTTCGTGCTCGTGCTGAGCAACATGGCCATCTCGCTCATCGCTCCCGTCGTTCCGGATAAGGTGCACATCCCTGTCTATATCGTGGTCATCGCCACCTTCGTTACCCTGCTGCAGTTCCTGATGCAGGCTTTCACCCCGGCTATGTACGAGACCCTGGGCCTGTTCATTCCGCTGATCGTGGTGAACTGCATCGTGCTGGGCCGTGCCGAGGCTTTCGCCAACAAGCATGGCGTGCTGGAGAGCGCCTTCGACGGCATCGGCGTGGGTCTGGGCTTCACCTGCTCGCTCACCGTGCTGGGTCTCGTCCGTGAGATCCTGGGTTCCGGCTCTGCCTTCGGCTTCAACTTCATCGGCGGCAACGACGGTATGCTGGCCTTCGTGATGGCCCCTGGCGCCTTCCTGTGCCTGGGTTACCTGATGGTTCTGTTCAACAAATTCGTTAAAAAGAACTAGCGTATGGAATACTTTCTGATTATCATTTCGGCGATTTTCGTCAATAATATCGTCCTGGCTCAGTTCCTGGGTATCTGCCCCTTCCTGGGCGTATCCAACAAACTGTCCACCGCCACCGGTATGTCCATGGCCGTGTGCTTCGTGATCACCCTGGCCACGCTGGTTACTTACCTGATCAATCAGTACCTGCTGGTTCCTTTCGGCCTCACGTTCCTGCAGACCATCGCCTTCATCCTGGTCATCGCAGCCCTCGTGCAGATGGTCGAGATCGTGCTCAAGAAGGTTTCCCCGTCCCTGTATCAGGCCCTGGGTATCTTCCTGCCCCTGATCACCACCAACTGCGCCGTGCTGGGTGTCGCCATCAACGTGGTCACCAAGGAGTTCGCCTTCGTGCCCGGCGGCATGCTCAACCTGGGTCAGGCCCTGGTGTATGCCTTCGCTACCTCCCTGGGTTACGGCCTCGCCATGGTCATCTTCGCCGGTATCCGCGAGCATCTGGCCCTGAACAATGTCCCCAAGGCCTTCAAGGGCGTTCCCATCGCCATCATCAGCGTGGGTATCCTGGCCCTCGCCTTCATGGGCTTCAGCGGCATGGTCAAGTAAATTTAGATCTTATCTATGAAGAGGAGGCGACACTTTTTGTGTTGCCTCCTTTTTTGTGTTGCCTCCTTTTTTGTGTTGCCTCCTTTTTTGTGTTGCCTCCTTTTTTGCGTTGCCTCCCTTTTTGCGTTGCAGGTCGGGTGGTTTTGCGTTGCAGGTCCCGTGTTTTTGCGTCGCCGGTCTGCGTTTTTGGGCTGAACGGGGACGCGAATCGGCCTCTGGCGCATTCTTACGTCGCGGGTCAGGCGTTTTTTGCGGACCGGGGACGCTACTCGCCCTGACCTGCGACGTAAATCGCCCAGACCGGCGACACAATCTCTCCCCCGTGGCCACAAGAGGGGCCCGCGCCAAAGGCGTGGGGGAGCAAACTTGCATGGTTAAGTGATTATTTTATATCTTTGCAGCGATAATGAATATTGAGGAACTATTCACGCTGTACTATCCGCGTCTGCGGAACTATGCGTCACGCCTGGTGGAAAGGAGTGACGTGGCGGAGGATATCGTCCAGGAATGTTTCATTAAACTCTACGAGAAACGGTACACCATCCGGGATGTTTCCCTGCAGGCGCTGCTGTTCGTGATGGTGCGCAATTCCTGCCTCAATTACCTGAAACACCTGCGGCAATTGGAAATCGGCCCGTGCCTGCGCACCGTGGACCTGACCCCGGAGGATGACCTTATGTTCATCGAACTTCGCCAGGAGATCGACCGGGTCATGGGGACGTTGCCGCCGCGTTGCCGGGAGGTGTTCTATATGAGCCGCTTCGAGGGGCTGAACAACCGGGAGATCGCCCAGCGCACGCGCACTTCCATCCAGAATGTGGAGAAACACATCTCCAAGGCATTGACGGTTTTCTCCCGTCATTTCGGCGGCCTTGTGGTGAACTCTGTGGCCGATATCTAAAAAATCGTAAAATTTTTCGCCGAAGAGGTTGGTTTTTGAAAGGTTTAGTTGTTTATAATACGTTAACACTAAACTGGAATGACTGATTTCAAGCATTTAGCTACTCAATATTTTCGAGGCGAAATCTCTCCCGAGGACGAGAGAATCCTTTACGCATGGGCCAAGGCCGATGAAAACAACATGAACGAGCTCCACCGCTGGGAAGCCGAGTGGACGTCCGGGGCGTCGAATCCCGACGCCGACAAGTGGGCACGGATGATGGCCCGCATGGCCGCCCGTGAGGTGATGGAAGATGCCGAGGAGCGCATGCGCCGCAAACCCTTCCCCGTATGGCCGACGGTAGGCGCCGTCGCTGCCTCGCTGCTGCTGGCCGTCGCGCTGTTCCTTCGGCCCGAAGCTCCGCTGCAGCAGTATGCCATGGAGGCTCCCATCGGCGAGAAGGCCCGCGTCGTCCTGCCGGACAGCAGCGTCGTCTGGCTCAACTCCGGTTCCCGCCTCTGTTTTCAGGAATCCTTCAATCACAAAATACGTAATGTCCAGCTGGTGGGCGAGGGCTACTTCGAAGTGGCCCACAATGAGCGTAAGCCCTTCAGCGTGGATTGCAATGGCGTTTCCGTCCTGGTAAAAGGTACCAAGTTCAACGTCTCCGCCTATCCGGAGGAGCGTTATGTCAAGACCAGCGTTACGGAAGGCCATGTGGTCTTTGCCTCCGGCGAAGCGAGGCTGGACCTTCTGAAGGGACAATCGGCCCAATTCGATCTGCTGGGCCATCGCTTCGCCCGTCTCGCCGACGATCCCGAGGACGTCAGCGCATGGACCAAGAGCCAGTTCATCTACAACAACATCAACCTGGCTGAACTGGCCGAGAAACTTTCCCGCACTTTTGCCGTCACCTTCCACTTCAACACCACGGAGCATCTGATGGACCGCTTCAGCATTTCCCTGCGCAACAACGAAAGCCTGCAGGACGTGCTGAAGGCCCTGGAAACCCTGATCCCCGTGCGTACGCGAATCGAGGGTGACGAGGTATATGTGGACAAACGATAAATTCTCACAATCTTTTTATTAACCAAATTCAATCATTCATGAAACTGCTAACCAAAACTGGACTGATCGTTCTTCTGGTTTTGCTCACCAGCCTCACCGCCGGCGCACAGAATGTGACCGGTAAGTGGAGCGGGCAGGACACGAAGAAGGTCCTCAAGGAAATCGAGGCCCAGACGGGGCTCTCCATTTTCTACCGATCCGACGAAGTGAATGAAAAGGCCCTCGTGACCGCCGAGTTCAAGAACACCCCGGTGGAACAGGCCCTTCAGACCATCCTCGGACAAGACATCGCAGTGACCATCAACGGAAAGATGATCGTGCTCTCCAAGGCCGATCAGAAAGCTGCCCCCCAGGGCATCGTCCGTGGTACGGTCACCGACGCTTCCGGCGAACCGGTCCCCGGGGCTGCCGTATTTATCAAAGGGACCACTAAGGGTGTCTCCACTGACATTGACGGTAACTATTCCATCGAGGCTAAGCCGGGCACTGTCCTGGTCATTTCCTCGCTGGGTTATGCTGATCAGGAAGTGACTGTGGGACGATCCTCCGTCATCAATGTTTCGATGGATGCCGAAACCACCATGCTGGAAGAAACGGTCGTGGTCGGTTATGGTACCACCAAGAAGACCAACCTCACCGGCGCCGTGTCCGTGGTTAAGGCCGAGGCCCTGCAGGACCGCACCGCCCTGGATGTGGGTCACATGCTGCAGGGTTCCGTCCCTGGTCTGAACATTACCTCCAGTTCCGGCCGTCCCGGCCAGGCCGCCTCGCTGAACATCCGTGGTTGGAACTCCATCAACGGTGGTTCCCCCCTCGTGCTTATCGACGGTGTGGAAGGTGATATCCAGTATCTGAACCCCGTTGACGTTGAAAGCATCTCCGTTATCAAGGACGCTGCCGCCGCCGCCATCTATGGTGCAAAGGGTTCGGCCGGTGTTGTCCTGGTTACTACCAAGAGCGGTAGCCGGGAGAAGGACGGACGTGCCAAGGTGAGTTACAGCGGCCGTTTCGGCGTTACCGCTCCCACCACCTCTACCGATTATGAAAGCCGCGGTTACGATTCGGTTTACCTGAACAACCTGTTCTGGGGAACCTACAGCCCCGGTACCAAGTATGCCAACTACACCGACGCCGACATGCAGGAACTCTGGATCCGCCGTAACGACGTGACCGAGAATCCCGAGCGCCCCTGGGTGGTCATCACGCAGGACGCCAGCGGCAAGGACGTGTATAACTACTATGCCAATACCGACTGGTACCATGTGCTGTACAACGACGTCAAGCCTACCACCAGCCACATGATCACCATGAGCGGTGCAACGGAAGCCTTCAGCTACATGATTTCCGGTGGTTACACCTACGAGCAGGGTATGTTCAAGGAGAACCCCGATAACTACAAGCGCGTGAACCTGCGTGCCAAGGTCTCCTTCGACGTTACCGACTGGCTGCGCATCGGCTCCAACACCAGCTACTTCAACAGCGCTTACTTCTATCCGGGTCAGAGCGGTATCAACAACAACTTCGGCAAGAGCACCGGTCACGCTCTGGCCAGCTATCCCGCCCAGAACCCCGACGGTACCTCCGTTTACAAGACCAAGTACAACGGATATGAGATCATGGACGGTCTCATGATGATCCTGGAGTCCGACCACTTCAACCAGGACCACGTGGATAACCTGAGCGAGACCTTGGATTTCACCCTCACTCCCTTCAAGGGCTTCACCATCAAGGGTGACTACACCTATGCGCTCAAGTACACCCGCTACCTGAACCGTTCCGTGAATGGCGAATATTCCATGTATCCGGGTGAAACCCTGATCAAGGACGACAAGGAAGGCTTCTACGATGTCCTCTCCGAGACCGCCAACACCAACATCTATCAGGTGTACAACCTCTACGGCACTTTTGAGCACAGCTTTGCCGATGCCCACAACTTCAAGCTGATGGCCGGTGTCAACTACGAGACTCGCTGGATCAAGGACCTGGGCCTGAAGGGTTACAACCTGTACTCCACCGAACTGAACGACCAGGACCTGGTCGGTCCCGACCCCGCCGATCCCGACGGCCGCAAGCGTCAGGAAACCAGCGGTGGCCAGAACGAGCTGAAAACCGCCGGTTACTTCGCCCGTCTCAACTATGACTATAAAGGACGTTATCTCCTGGAACTGAATGCCCGTTACGACGGTTCTTCCCGCTTCCAGCGTGACAGCCGCTGGGTATTCTCTCCCTCTGCCTCCATCGGTTGGAGAATCTCCGAAGAGCCGTTCTTCCAGCCCCTGCGCTCCTGGTGGGACAACGCCAAGATCCGTTTCTCCTATGGTCAGCTGGGTAACCAGCAGATGAGCAGCTACTATCCTTCCATCCAGACCATTTCCACCGACGGCAAGTCCACCTATCTGCTGGGCGGCGCCAATCTGCCTCAGGCTACCATTTCCGCCCCTGTTTCCTCCGGTCTTACCTGGGAACGTTCCATCCAGAGCAACCTGGGTCTGGATCTCACCTTCCTGAATGGCCGTCTGGACTTCAGCGCCGAAGGTTACATCCGTGACACCAAGGACATGCTCACCGCCGGTGAACCCCTGCCTTCCGTGTACGGCGCCTCTTCTCCCCAGGAGAACGTAGCCGACCTGCGCACCCTCGGTTATGAGTTCACCATCAGCTGGAAGGACAGCTTCAAGCTGGCCGGCAAGCCTTTCCATTACGGTGCCAGCCTGGTCTTCAGTGACTATGTCTCTTACATCACCCGCTTCAACAACCGCGACAAGTTCTTCGCAAAGAACTACTGGGAGGGTATGAAATACGGTGACATCTGGGGTTACCATGTGGACGGCCTGTTCGCCACCGACGAAGAAGCCAAGAACTACGCTGTTGACCAGTCCAAGGTGAACGACGCCCAGATCTTCCCTCAGGGCCTGTTCGCCGGCGATATGAAATTCGCCGACCTGGACGGTGACGGTGCCATCAACAAGGGCGCCGAGAAGGTAGGTGAAAGCGGTGACTGGCAGATTATCGGAAACAGCAAGCCCCGTTACAACTACGGTGTGAACCTGAACGCTTCCTGGAACGGCTTCGACCTGGCCGTCTTCTTCCAGGGTATCGGCCGCATGGACTGGTATCCGGGTGCCGATGCTCGCGCATTCTGGGGCCCTTACGCCCGTCCTTACATGACCTTCATCCCCAGGGATTTCCTTGACGACTGCTGGAGCGAGGAGAATCCCAATGCCTATTACCCGCGTCCCCGCGGCTATATCGCCATGAACGCCAACCGTCCGCTGGGTGTGGTCAACGACCGCTACCTGCAGAACATCGGCTATCTGCGTCTGAAGAACCTCACCTTCGGCTATACCCTGCCCGAGAAGATCACCAAGAAGGCTTCCATCAGCAAGCTGCGTGTTTACTTCTCCGGTGAGAACCTGTTCTACATCGCTCCCGGCCTGCACGGCAAGTACGTAGATCCCGAAATGGCCATGACCGGCGGTAACCTTCGCCTGTATCCCTGGCAGAAGACCTTCACCTTCGGCATTGACATAACCCTCTAATGAATCCAGCCATGAAAAAGATACTATATCCCATTCTGTTGATGCTTGCCGGGTTCGCTTTCACTGCCTGCAACGACCTGTTGGATGTCGTTCCCAAGGACAAGCTGACCAAGGACACCTTCTTCAAGAACGAAGGTGAGATGAAAGCCTTCGCCATCGAGTTCTACGGTGCGTTCCCCGAAGGAGCCGACATCTATATCGCAAACGACGACCATTATACCCAGAACAACCTCTCCAACGAGGAAATGGGCAAGCGTACCATCCCTGCCGACGGTGGCGGTTGGAGCTGGGGCGCCCTGCGCAAGATCAATACGCTCCTGGAGAATCTGGACCACTGCGACGACGTCGCAGTCCGTACCAAGTACGAAGCCCTGGCCCGTTTCTTCCGCGCCTATTTCTATTACAACAAGGTGGTCCGCTTCGGCGACGTTCCGTGGTATGACAAGACCATCGGCTCCACCGAAACCGAGCAGCTCAACCGTCCCCGCGACTCCCGTGAGTTCATCATGGGCAAGATCATCGAGGATCTGGATTTCGCCATTGACAATCTGCCTAAGGAGAAGAGCGCTTACGAAGTGACCAAGTGGACCGCCATGGCCCTGAAATCCCGTGCCATGCTGTTCGAAGGTACCTTCCGCAAGTACCACGCCGGCGATGTGTTCCTCCAGACGCTTCCGGAGGATGCAAAGCCTTACACCTGGTATCTGGACGAGTGCGCCAAGATCTCCAAGGAATTCATCCAGACCAGTCGTTACGGCCTTCACGCCAATTACTGGGAGCTGTTCCACACCATGAACGCCACCGACCTGATGGACGAGGTGGTGCTGTCCCGTGACTACAACTCCACCTATGGTGTCGTGCACAATTCCGGCAGCGCCCAGACCACCGGTTCCAGAGGTTGCCCTTCCATGACCAAGAAGCTCTTCGCCAGCTATCTGATGACGGACGGCAGCCGCTTCACCGACAAGGCCGACTGGCAGACCATGGATTTCATCGCCGAGACCCAGGACCGTGATCCCCGTCTGGCCCAGAGCATCCGTACCCCCGGTTACAAGCGTATGGGTGAGAGCTCTACGACTTCTCCGGACTTCAAGGTGACCTTCAGCGGCTACCATCCGGACAAGTACCTCACCACCGTGAACCAGGATTCCAACAACGCCTCCGACATCGACATCACCATCTTCCGTACAGCAGAAATCTATCTGAACTACGCAGAAGCCCTGGCCGAGGCCGGCAAGCTCACCCAGGAAGACCTGGATATCTCCGTGAACAAGCTCCGTGACCGCGTCAACATGCCTCATCTGTCGATGACCGACGCCAACGCCAATCCGGATGCATTCCTCACCGACGCCGCTTTCGGTGGCTACCAGAGTCCCGTCCTGCTGGGTGACGCCAACAAGGGTGTAATCCTGGAGATTCGTCGTGAGCGCGGTATCGAACTGGCTCAGGAAGGTTTCCGTTACAACGATATCATGCGTTGGAAGGAAGGCAAGATCTTCGAGGCTCCTTTCTATGGCATGTTTTTCCCCGCTGCCGGCGTCTATGACGTGGACCAGAACGGAACTCCGGACATCGACATCTATGTGACGGATAAGGCTACCGCCGCCGTGAACAAGAAACTTGGCAGCGACATCTATCTGAGCAACGGTACTTCCGGTCTCGTCGTCCTGCACGGCAATACGCCTCGCAGCTGGGACGAGAGCAAGGACTACCTGTATCCCATCCCCACCGACGACCGCAACCTCACCCGCGGTGCCCTTGCCCAGAATCCTGGCTGGAATGACGGTTTAACCTTCGAAGACTAATCCCATATGAAAAAGACAATTATCCATATACTGGCTCTTGTTCCGGTCCTTCTGATGCTGGGTGCCTGCACCAAGAAGGAAAACGGCAAGAATCCGGAGGCCACGATGACGGGCGTTTTCTACGTCGGCGTGGACAATAGCAGCGAGGTCCTGGAAGTGTCAAGCGCCAAGGCTACCACCATCGCGGTGCGCGCCCTGGCCGACGAAGGACAGGTCTCGGACATTACCCTGAACATCTCCTTCAAGGCCGATCCTGAAGCCGCCGAGGCTTACAATGTCGCCCACGGCACATCCTATGTGATGAGCCCCGGCTCGGCCTATGAATTCACCACTCCCGAGGCCATGATGCCCCGCTACGGCCGTTCTTCCTCTTCGGCCAAGCTCAAACTCTCGGCCACCGGCCTTGAGGATGACGTGACCTACATCCTTCCCCTGACCATCGACAAGGTGGCCGGTACCGACAAGTGGGAAATGAAAGAGAACCCTCAGGCCTACATCTTCTTTAAGAAGGCCTATGTGGCTCCCGATGCCGGTTCCGGTACCGCCGAGGATCCGTACAATCTGTACACGGCCAAAGACCTGCAAGGCATGAAGGACCTGATGGTCGAAAAGAAGGTGACGTACTTCCGTCTTAAGGCCGATATCGATATGGCCTCCATCGAGGACTGGGAGCCGCTCAACTGGGAATCCCCTTATGAGCTGGCTATCGATTTCGACGGCGACGGCCATACCATTTCCAATTTCTTCTGCAATTACGCCAACTATCCCAGCTTCTTCGGCGTCCTTAACGGAAGGTGCTACGATGTGACCTTCACGAACGCCAAGGTGGTCGTGGGCGATGCCCGTTCGGGTATCCTGGCCGGTTATTGCGGTCTCCAGGATGCTTCCAAGGGTATCCGCGGAGATTGCACGCGTGTGCATATCCAGGGCGAACTGGACCACACCACTTCTACCAAGTATGGCGCCGGTGGTTTCTTCGGCTTCATGGGCACGGGCTCCCTGCACGCCTGCTCGGCCGATGTGATCATCAACTCCAAACTGAACAACGTGGGCGGTCTCTTCGGCTATTGCGGTAAGGAAGTCGAGGTCGTTGACTGCTGGACCAGCGGTGTCATCACCGGTAACCAGCGTGTCGGTGGCATCGGCGGTGGTACCGTCGGTGACGACGATCCCGCCGTCCCTATCAGAATCGCCAACTGCTATTCTATCGCAACCGTACACGGTTCCTTCGGCATCGGCGGTATCGGTGGTTATTTCTGCAAGGCCAAGGCTACCCCGAAGGATGTGGATCCCGGTAATATCATCGAGAACTGCATCGCCTGGAATGAAGAAATCAAGGCCAATGCCAACATCGGCGGCAGCGGCACCTTCACGCCTGGTGATGTGAGCCACTACAGCTGCGGCGCCATCGTCGGCTACACCGCTGTCAGAAATACCCTGAGAGGCTGTCTCCGCAATCCGGCCATGAAGTACAACGAAGCGATCTTCTTCGACTATTCGGATGCATTCTCCCTGTACGATCAGGAAGACGTATCTCCGGGTTCCCCGCTCGATCCGATCGCCGTTGCCGGCGCCAACCACAACTATCCCTACCACGGCAAGGCTGCCGAGGCCGGCAAGACCCTTTCCGAGGTCGCCAGGGGACTGGGTTGGAGCGCAAGCGTCTGGGATTTCAGCGGCGAACTGCCGACGCTCAAGCCCAGGCCTTCCGGTCCGGCTGCTCCGGATGCTGACGGACAGCTCCCTGATTTCGAGGAAAACGATTTCTACAATAATTAATGCATCAGATTATGAAAACAAGATATATCGTTATTGCCTTGTCGGTTCTTGCTGCAGCTTTTTCCTGCTCCAAGACTGAGCAGCTTCAGGCTCCTCAGAAAGATCTGGTGACCATTACCGCCGTTCTTCCCGACGATGAAGCCGTCAAGGCCGGTGGCCTTAAGACGATTCTTTCCTGGACCTGGAACGCTGGTGACAAGCTTACGGTCATCGGTGAGAACACGGAGGTTTTCACCATCAAACCGGGCTTTACGCCCAAGAAAGCAGTTTTCGAAGGACCAGCCGTGAAGGGTAGCAAGTTCACCATCCTGTATCCCGGTGAGAGTGCAACGGAAACCGTTTGGAATGCCCAGGTACAGAAGGGCAACAATAGCACGGCCCATCTTGCCTATGAGGCCGCCCTCAATGACGTGGACACCTATACCACCTTCTCTTTCAACCCCGAATGGGCCGAGGAACACGGCGGTTCTCTCAAGCAGACAGGTGTGATGAAATTCTCGATTCCCCTGCCGGCCGGGATTACCGATCCCGAGAAGCTGATCATGAGCTCCGACGAAGCCGTCTTCTATGCCGGTAATGGCGAAGAAAAGGTGAATGCCATCCAGCTTTCCCTGCAGGAGTGCACCCCGGATGACGGCGTACTGGTTGCATGGATGACCACTTCCTGGAATGAGGCGGCTGTCCCTTCCGGATCCACCATCTACATCAATGTCATCGGTAACGAGAAGTCCATGTCCAGGGATGTCATCCTTTCCAAGGAATCGACCATCAAGACTGGCTGCATGAACACCTTCTCCTTCAGTGACAACGAGGGCTGGTCGGATGAGGCTGTTAACGCTCACTATGCCGGTGGTCGTGGTACCAAGGCTTCTCCCTGGATTATCAAGACCGCTGATCAGCTTCGCAGCATGGCCGGCGACCTGGCCAAGGGAACCTTCCGCTACTTCAAGATGGAAGAGGATGTCGACCTTACCGGCGGTGACGAATGGGTCCCGCTGAATAATGAAGGCGACTTTGACAAAGGCGTTGAGTTTGATGGTAATGGAAAGACCATCAAGGGCCTCACTATCACGGCTTCTTCCACGGTGGCCTATCCCAGCTTCGCCGGTGTTCTTTACGGAACCATCAAGAACGTCACGTTTGAGTCGGCTGCCATTGAAGGACAGGCCAACAATACGGGCGTGGTGGCCGGTTATATCGGTACCGGAGACAAGGTGGGCAATTGCAGCGGCGTTACTGTAAAGGATGCGACCGTTTCGGCAAGCAACAAGAATGTGGGTGCCTTTGCAGGCGTTATCGGTGCAGCCGGTACTATCAGCGACTGCCATGTTACCGGTACCACTTCTGTTAGCCAGTCTTCCACTGCAAAGAGCTGCTCTGCTGGTGGTTTTGTGGGTAGCATCGGCGCTGCCGCCAAGATTACCGGCTGCACGGCAAAGGCCAACGTCTCTAATGCCGCCAGTTACTATACGGGTGGCGTTATCGGACAGGTTAGTGCTGCTGTTAAGGTCGTTGTCGAAAACAGTGCATTCCTGGGTGGTACCATCACCGCCGGAAGAAACTCTGCTGGCAACTCTCCGGTCGGTGGCTTCATCGGCCGCCTTGCCGGTAACTCGAATGCTACGTTTACCAATTGCTATGTGGATGGCGCGACGATTACGGCTACCAAGTCCGGTCGTGTCGGTGGCTTCATCGGTGATGGCGGCGACAAGAACAATATGTTCGCCAAGTGCTATGTGAAGAACTGCACCCTCTCCGGCGCTCAGCATTTGGGCGGCTTTGTGGGCACATACTCTTCTGCATCGAAGTGTTATGTGGATGCCACTACGTTGAATGCCAATAATGCAAATGTCGGTGGCTTTGCCGGATATCCCGAGAACGCCGTCTTCAGCGATTGCTATGTTACGTCCGGTGTTACCATTAACGGTGGCGCATACAATGCTATCGGCGGCTTTATGGGTATCTGCAAGGTTGGCGGTGATATCAAGAACTGTTACACCATGGCGGTTATCAATGGCACCAGTACCGGTGTCGGCGCCTTCATCGGCTATGTGGATGCCGCTCCTGCTTCTATCACCAAGTGCATTGGTTGGAACGCCACGTTGGCATTCCATGGTGCCGTAAAGGATGGAGTCAGCACCGAGGCTATTACCGGTAACTATGCCGGCACCGAGGGCAGTGTTTCTGCCAAGGCTGTCGAGATGGGCTGGAGCGCCGATGTTTGGGACTTCAGTGGTGATACCCCTAAATTGAAGTAATATGAAGTTCAAGCGTATATATGCTTATGTGATTTTGATCCCCCTGCTGGCGCTTTCCTGCGGGGGGAGCAAAATCCACGTAGAAGTACCCCCGCCCCCTCCAATTGTGGATCCGGGTGGCGGCTCCGGCTCTGGTTCCGGCTCCGGTACCGGGGATACTACCCCCAAGCCGTGGGATTCCAACCGGGGAAAAGTCGTCCGCCCGCAGGCCGGAAACGGCTGGACGGTAACTACCATCGAAGACGGAATTACCTATTACGCCTTCGACGGAAAGGAAAGCGTTACCAGTACCAACCAGCATATCTATGTCACGGACATAGACATGAGCAGCAACGCCTATTCGGTGAAGCTGGGTTACTATGGTAACAACAGTACAGCTTCCAAGGTGATGAAGAGTACCGGCGCCATCGCCGTTATCAACGGCGGTTACGAGAAGGCGGCCCTGTATCTGAAGGTGAACGGCTCCCCGCTGTCCACCATCTCGGCTACGACCATCGGCGACACCAACGTTCCCCAGTGGAAGAGTGAAGCGGCCATTTACATGGATCAGGACCGTGACGTGCGTATCGAGTTCACGGGCAAGGATATGACACTCGCTCAGTGGAGGACTACCTATAAGGAACGCGCCAAGACGGTGAGCACCATGATCACCAGCGCTCCTATGCTGGTGGATGACTATGAACCGGTAGGAAAGGATTTCTGCGCCAAGCATCCCAAGAATGAATGGGGATCTGACTGCTCGGAAAATCCCTACAACCACCAGGGCTCCAGTACCAATCCCCGTACGGCACTGGCCAAGACCGAGGACAACCACATCCTGTTCATCGTGGTGGACGGTCGTCGCAACGGCTTCGCCAAGGGTATTTCGGCCCATGACCTCACCCAGTTCCTGGTGAACAACTTCAATCCCCAGTGGGCCATCAACCTGGATGGCGGCGGCTCTTCCACGATGTGCGTGAAGGGCCAGGGCGATCCCGATACCCATGTGGTGAATTACCCCTGCGATAACCGCACCGAGGCCAAGAACGGTGCTCCCAAGGAGACCAACGGCCCCGATCACGCAGGCGAGCGTCCCCGTGACACCTTCTTCTACGTTGTAAAGAAATAAGAAACCTAATAAAGGATTCTGTTTTGAAAAAGTCATCCTGTTTTGTATGGGCGGCTATCCTGTCGTTGGCTATTTCCTGCGGCAAAGAGCCGTCGTCGCCCGATCCGGGAACGGATCCCGCGGGCACGGAGGTCATCCGCGTTATCCTGCCGGATGCCCCTTATTCCAAGGTTACGGTTGCCGAGCAGAACGGCCGGCTCAAAGCGGCATGGGAGACAGGTGACTGCGTCCGGGTCATTTCCGGATCGCAGTCCCAGGTGTTCACCCTGTCCAGGATCATCACCCCGCAGGAGGCTGAATTTACCGGCAAGCCTGTGACGGGCTCGTCGTATGACATCTTGTACCCCGGCACCTGTGCCAGCGTGGCAGAGGCTATGGCCGATGGGGTCTCTCCTACCCAGGACGGAAACGGTAGCACGGCACACCTGTGCTACCGCGCCCTCCTGAAGGGCGTGGACGCCTACAAGGAAACATGCTTTAACCCGATCTGGGCATCGGCCCATCATGGAAGCCTCTCCCAGGCGGGTGTCCAGAAAGTGGTGGCAACCCTGCCCGCAGGTGTTACCACGCTCAAGGAACTGAGCCTGGAGGTAGGGGAGAAGACTTATACCCTGCCGATGACGAATGTGGACGTATCGGCGTCTTCCCAGACGCTGACGGCCTATCTGATGCTCTCCTGGGATGAGTCCTCCATCGCTTCCGATGCGCAGGGTATCCTCTCCGTGACCGATGCGTCCGGAGAAATGTACAGTAAAAACATCACCGGCAAGGAACTGGAATCTCCCGTCGCCCTGAGCGGCCGATACTTTATGGGCGGCACCGGCACGCAGGATGATCCCTATCTCATTGCCACGGCCCAGCAACTGAACAACATGCACAACAGCGGGGTCCTGACGGGTGGTACCATCACGTACTTCCGGTTGACGAAGGACATCGACGCCTCCGTCATCACCAACTGGACGCCCCTGAACAATGCCGGCACGTTTGATAAAGGTATCGATTTTGACGGCCGCGGGTTCACGGTCAAGGGCCTTACAAGTACGGGTGTGGCCTATGCCAGTTTCGCCGGCGTGCTGTACGGAAACATCCATGATGTGACCTTCAGCGAAGCCACCATCCAGGCTACGTCCAAATGCGGCGTGGTGGCCGGCTTCCTGGGCACGACCACCAACGACTATGCCCGTGTGGGCAACTGCACCCATGTTACCGTGAGCGGAAGCACCGTTACCAGTACCCAGGCTGCGGGCGGCTTTGCCGGCCATGCCAGGGGTAAGGGCTCCGTCACGGGCTGCAAGGTGGTGAATACCACCGTGAGCAGCGCCTCCCATGTGGGCGGTTTCGTGGGTATTGCCGATATCAGCGGCGTGGACAAGTATGAGATTCCCGCCATCTTCACGGATTGTGAAGTGAGCGGCGTAACCGTGACCCAGACCAAGAACGCGGCCAGCAGCTCCATCTATACGGGCGGCTTTATCGGCTACACCTACCAGGCACATTCCTTCATCAACTGCCATGTGAAGAATACGACCGTTGAGGCAACCCAGGCTGCCGTGGGCAACGTGGGCGGTTTCATCGGTTATACGGACTATGCCGGTGCCAATTTCCAGGACTGCACGGTGGACAATGCCTCCAGCGTTACGGCTATGGGCGACCGTGTGGGCGGTTTCGTGGGCTGGGCCAATGTGCCGGATGCCTACAAGGCCTGCTCTGCGGCTGCTACGGTGAAGAACTCGGCTGGATACACCGGCGGCTTTGCCGGTTGTGCGGCGGGCGCTTCCACGTACACCGGCTGCTCCGCCAGCGGTAATGTAAGCGGCTCCAGCAACACGGGCGGCTTTGCCGGCGCATCCGAGAATGCGCTCATGATGTATTGCCGATACACGGACGGCTCCGTAAGCGGTGGCCAGAACGTGGCCGGCGGCTTCGTGGGAACGGTGGGCCGCGGCTCCATCCTGCACTGCTACACGACGGGTCCCCTGTCCGGCGGCAGCCAGTCGGGCGGCTTCGCAGGCTCTGTCAGCGCTGCTACCGTCGAGTTCTGCTATAACAGCGGCAACATGAGCGGCGGCGCAGGCGCCTTCGTCGGAAAATGTGTGGGCGGGGAGACCTCCATCTCCCATTGCATCGGCTGGCATGCCTCCCTTCCTTTCTGCGGTTCCAATACGGCGGACGCCACCATCACGGACGTGTATGCCGGAACCGCGCAGACGGTTTCCTACCAGGCATCGGCCCAGACCTGGCCCACCACGGTGTGGAACCTGGACGGCACGCTGCCTGTGCTCAAGGACACGCCCCTTCGTATCCCCGCCATCTTCGTGGGTGACAGCATCACCTGGCAGTGGGCGCGTAACAGCAACACCTACGACAAATCCAGTTATCCTTTGAAGATTCCCTTCAATCCGGCCTATATGATAGACAACGGAACTTCGGTAACCGTGAAGTTCCACCCTGGTTTCTTCAGCCGGAACGGCTACGTGGACAAGGGAATCAGCGGCCAGAATACCACCCAGATGAAGAATCGCTTCCAGAAGGACGTGATTGCCCTGAACCCGCAGGTGGTCGTGATCATGGCCGGTACCAACGACCTGGCCCAAGGTGTGACGGAAGCGGACATCGCCGCCAACATCGCCGAGATGGCGACCGCCGCCAAGGCCGCCGGCATCAAGGTAGTACTGTGCTCGGTGACGCCCAATGACGACACCTACTCTAGATTAAGCAACCCGAAGACCAAGGGTGCGCACATCGTGGCGCTGAACAAGCTCATCAAGTCCCTGGCCGATTCCAACGGCTATTCCTGGTGCAACTACTGGAGCTCCATGGTGACCGACGCCGAAACCGACCTGAGCATGAAGGTGGAGTACCGCCTCTATGACAACCTCCATCCCGGCCCCGACGGCTATGACGTGATGGAACCTATCGTAAAAGCTATCATTGACAGTCTGATATAATGAGAAGATATCTTTATTCCCTGCTCCTCCTGCTGGCCGCGAGCCTGCAGCTTGTAGCACAACCTAAACCCGGCAATGGCTGGACGGTGGATACCGTGGCCGAAGGGGTGACCTATTATACGTTCTCCGGGATGGACGAGATTTCCGGCGCGGCGCAGCAGGTCTTCGTCATCGACCTGGACCTGAACAATCCGCGCTACGCTTTCCGTTTCGCGTATTCGGAGAAACAGGTGCCCACCTCCGACGTGTTTCTGCGCAACCATGCCGTGGCCGCCATGAACGCCGCCTACGAGCCCAGCTCCGTGGTGATCAAGGTAAACGGGGATTTCTATTCCGTCATGCCGTACAACACGGTGTTCGAGGAGCCCGTCCCCAACTGGAAGAGCGAGGCGGCCGTCTATACCGACGGATTCCGGGATGTAAAGATCTCCTTTGACGGCAAGGGAAAGAGCATCGAAGAGCAGCGCGCCTTCTACTCCAGCTGCACGGGCCTGAACATCCTGTCCAGCGCGCCCATGCTCATCGACGACTATGACCCCGTAGGCGAGCGCTTCGTGGATCCTTCCCTCACGATGGAGGACATCCAGCAGCTGAACTACGAGGATCCGTCCCGTCACCAGGGCGTGCGCCATCCCCGCAGCGCCGTGGCCAAGACGGCCGACAACCACCTCATCCTCTTCACCGTGGACGGCCGCCGCGCCGGCATCGGCGAGGGTATGAGCGCCCGCGAACTCACCCTGTTCCTGAAGAAGTGGTTCAATCCTCAGTATGCCCTGAACATGGACGGCGGCGGTTCCACCACCCTCTGTGTCCGCGGCCAGGGAGATCCCGACACCCATGTGGTGAACTATCCCACCGACAACAAGCGCAAGTACGACCATGCCGGCGAGCGCAAGCTCTACACGCATTTCTACATCGTCGAGGTCCCCGAGCAGCAGCCCGAACCGGCCTTTGCCAACAAGCAGGTGCGCGAGCAGTTGCTGCAGGATCCGCTCAAGGCTTCGGGCCTGGACAACGTCTATAGCATGGCCCCCAAGGCCTCCACGCCCGCCCCGAAGGGCTACGAGCCCGTCTATGTGGGCCACTATGGCCGCCACGGTTCCCGCTATGCCTACACCTCCCGCGCCTACACCGTCCCCCTGGAGATGCTCAAGGCCGGCAAGAAGGCCGATAACCTCACCCCCTACGGCGAGAAGCTGCTGAACCAGCTCACTGCCTTCTGGGTGGACGGGCAGTACAAGGTGGGAGACCTCACCCCGCTGGGCTGGCAGCAGCACCAGTACATCGCCAAAACCATGACCGAATCCTTCCCCACGGCTTTTGGCAAGGGCAGCCGCATCGACGCCTGTTCATCGGCCTCGGTGCGCGCCATCATCAGCATGACCTCCAGCGTGAGCGCCTTCTCCCGCTACGCCCCCAAGGCCGATGTTTACGCCCACCAGGGCGCCCTGGACGTGCAGGCTACCCGTCCCAACACCGGGAAGAACCCCCTGCGCTACAAGGGCCCGGACACCTTCTTCCCCTTCACCGAGAGCTCGGAGGAGTTCTTTTTCCGCCGTTTCCCGAACTATATGGACGTGCTGGGCCGCCTGTTCAAGGACCCCGTCGCGGGCCTGGGCCAGCGTGACCCTTATGACGTATTCTTCCACCTGTATATGTTCGTCGGCGGCATGAACAGCATCCCCGAAGAGGAGCGCATGGACGTGGGCGGCATCTTCACCCCCGAGGAGTTCGTGACGCTGTGGGAGTGCGACAGCTACGAGCGCTACCGCGAGTACGTGCACTACCGCACCTCCTGCTCTTCGATCGTGGATGACATCGTCGCCAAGGCCGATATCCGGCTGGCCGACGGCTCCCGCGGCGCCGACCTCCGCTTCGGCCACGACCATGTGGTGATGAGCCTGCTGATGATCATGGACATCGACGGCTTCGACTATGTCCCCGCCAAGGCCGATGACCTGGTATACACCTTCCAGACCTTCCGTTCCTGCATGGCCACGAACATCCAGTTCGTGTTCTACAAGCCGAAGAAGGGCAACGGCGACGTGCTGGTAAAAGTCCTGCTGAACGGCGAGGAAGCCCATCTGGGAGAGCTGGAGACCGTAACCGGCCCCTACTACAGCTGGGACGCCGTGAAGAAGTATCTCGCTGCCCGGACGGCAAAGTACGTAGCGCGGTAAAAAAAATATTCGTATCTTAGCAGGTACTAATCACCTGCGCTATGACTTTAACTATGATTATAGAGCTGCTGATTGTATTGGCAGCTCTTTATGTAGGTTCCCGTTACGGCTCCCTCGCGCTGGGCGCCATCTCCGGTATCGGCCTCGCCATCCTGGTGTTCGGCTTCGGCCTCAAGCCCGGCACGCCTCCCACCGACGTCATTTACATCATCATCGCGGCCGTCACCTGCGCCGGCACGCTGCAGGCCTCGGGCGGCATGGACTGGATGATCCAGATCGCCGAAAGGATGCTCCGGAAACACCCGGAGCACATCACCTTCCTGGGCCCGCTGGTGACCTTTTTCCTGACGGTCCTGGTTGGTACCGGCCATGTGGTCTATACCATCATGCCCATCATCTGTGACATCGCCCTCAAGAAGAATATCCGTCCGGAGCGTCCCTGCGGCGTCGCCTCCGTGGCTTCGCAGGTGGGCATCACCTGTTCGCCCATCGCTGCGGCGGTGGTGGCCTTCGTGACCATCTCCAACGCGAACGGCTACATGGTGAGCATCCCGCAGGTGCTGCTGGTGACCATCCCGGCCTGCCTCATCGGCCTGTTGTGCGCCTCCGTCGCTTCCTACAAGCGCGGCAAGGACCTCGACAAGGACCCGGACTTCCTGCTGCGCAAGTCCGACCCCGAGATGTACCAGTACATGTACGGTAACACCGCCACCACCCTGGACAAGGAGATCTCCAAGGAGGCCAAGGCTTCCGTGTTCATCTTCCTGGGCGCGCTGCTGGTCATCGTGGGCTTCGCTTTCTGCCAGATGATCCATATGGAAGGCGGCGATACCGTGGCCAAGGCCGTGAACCTGCCCAAGATGAATATCTGCATCCAGATTATCATGCTGGCCGCCGCGGCCGCCAATATCATTTTCTGCAAGGCCCAGCCCAAGAAGGCGGTGAGCGGCGCGGTCTGGCAGTCCGGCATGGTGGCCGTCGTGGCCATCTACGGCATCGCCTGGCTGGCCGATACCTACTTCGGCAACTACATGGACGAGATGAAGGTCATGCTCACCGACCTGGTGACGAATTACCCCTGGAGCATCGCCCTGGTGTTCTTCATGGTGTCCGTTCTCATCAACTCCCAGGGAGCCGTGGTGGTGGCCATGCTGCCGCTGGCCTACGAACTGGGCATCGCCGGTCCCGTGCTGCTGGGCGTGCTCCCCAGCGTGTACGGCTACTTCTTCATCCCGAACTACCCGTCCGATATCGCCACGGTGAACTTTGACCGCAGCGGAACCACCGTCATCGGCAAGTATCTGCTGAACCACAGCTTCATGATGCCGGGCCTGATCAGCACCATCGTGGCTACGGTCATGGGATACCTCATTACAAACGTATTTTTCGCGGGATACTTCGCCGGATTTATCCAGTAATTGCGTATCTTTGCGCCCATGAAATCTAACTTAAAACGGACGCTGATCGCTTTTATCCCCCTTACGGTACTCGTTGTCCTGCTGGCACTGGACATTTCCATCTTTGGATCCGATTCCATCCTGGGTGCGTCCCAGGTAGCGCTGCTGGTCGCAGCCGGTGTGGCTGTCTGGCTGGGCATGTGGCTTTATAAGATTCCCTGGGATACCTTCGAGAAGGAGATCTCGGGGAATATCGGTAATGTAGGATCGGCCATCCTCATCCTGCTGCTGATCGGTGCCATCTCCGGCACCTGGACCCTGAGCGGCGTAGTGCCCTCGTTCATCTATTACGGCATCCAGATCATCAGTCCCCGGGTGTTCCTCCTCACGGCCTGCGTGCTCTGCGCGGTGGTTTCCGTGATGACGGGTTCCTCGTGGACGACCATCGCGACGGTGGGCGTGGCGCTGCTGGGCATCGGCCGGGCCGAAGGTTTTTCTGACGCCATGACGGCCGGCGCCATCATCTCCGGCGCTTACTTCGGCGACAAGATTTCGCCCCTTTCGGATACGACCGTGCTGGCTGCCTCGGTGAACCGGGTGCGCCTTTTCGAGCACATCCATTACATGTATTTCACCACCGTCCCGTCCTTCCTGATTACGCTGGCGGTGTTCACCATCCTGGGCTTCACGCATGGAGGCGCGGCGGAAATTCCCGCCGAGGTTTACTCCGGCACCCTGGCCGCCCGCTTCCATATCACGCCCTGGCTCATGATCGTTCCGGCCATTACGGTCTTCCTCATCTGGAAGAAGCTGCCGGCCATCATGGTGCTGGCCATTTCCACGCTGACGGCGGCCGCCGCGGCCGTCATCTTCCAGCCGGAAGTGGTCCGTCTCGTGGGAGAAGGCGTGACGGAAGGCTCCGACGCCCGCATCTTCTTCACGGGCATCGTGGAAACCATCTATAATTCGGTATCGCTGGAGACCGGTGTCCCGGAAGTGAACCAGCTGGTTGCTACGCGCGGCATGCTGGGCATGCTCAATACCATCTACCTGATCCTCTGCGCCATGTGCTTCGGCGCCGCCATGCAGGCCAGCGGCATGATCGCCGACATGTCCCGCATCCTTCAGCCGCTCACGCGCACCCGCGCCGGCCTGGTGGGTTCCACCGTGGTGACGGGCACGGCCCTGAACGGTGTCGTCTGTGACCAGTACCTGTCCATCATCCTGGCCAGCAACATCTATCGGGATTCCTTCGAGAAGGGAGGTTATGAGGGCCGGCTCCTGAGCCGCAGCGTGGAGGATTCGGCCACGGTGACTTCGCCCCTGTTCCCCTGGTCCAGCTGCGGCATGACGCAGGCCACCATCCTCAGCGTCCCCACCCTGGTGTACGCTCCCTTCTGCCTGTTCAACATCATCTCGCCCCTGATGTCCTTCCTCGTCGCCCTGATCGGCTGGAAGATCGTCAAGCGATAAATAGCAACAAATAGGGATTGACTGCCGCGGCAAGGGTTCGTACCTTTGCCGCGGTTTTTAGTAGTGTTTATGAAGAAGGTGTTATTGAGCACTTGCTTTCTTGTGCTTTTTATTCAACTGGCTTTTTCTCAGTCCTTCCGCCTGTCCGGTCATGTGACCGACGAAGACGGCCTCCCCGTGGAGCTGGCCGTGGTGTCGCTCAACCGTTCCCTCTGGGTGACGACCGACAAGGACGGAAAGTATGAATTCCAGAACCTGAAAAAAGGTAAATACGAATATCTGGTCTCTTTTGTCGGCTTCAAGGAAATCGATGGAACGGTGGAACTGACTTCCTCCAGGACGATGGATTTCCGCCTGCAGGCGTTGAGCCTGGTCCTGGAAACCGTGACCGTGACCGCCGAGCGTGAGGACATGGGCTCCAAGTCCGTCATCAACGAAGAAGCGGTCCGTCACCTGCAGCCCAAGAGCGTGAGCGACCTGCTGCAGCTGGTCCCCGGCAACCTGGCCCGCAACCCCAACCTGAACGAACTGTCGCAGGCTACCGTCCGTGAAATCGATCCGGGTACTTCGGCCTCTTTGGGAACGTCCGTCATCGTGGACGGTACTCCCTTGAGCAACGATGCCAATCTCCAGGCCATCGCTTCTACGCGTTTCGGCGCCTCTTCCGGCATCCAGATGGACGGTATGAGCGACCAGACAACGGCGGGCGGCGGCACGGACCTCCGTACCGTGAGCGCGGGTGTCGTCGAGGCCGTCGAGGTCATCAGCGGCATCCCTTCGGCCGAATATGGCAACCTGACCTCCGGCGTCGTGATCGTGAAGACGAAAGCAGGCCGCACGCCCTGGGAGTTCAAGTCCCAGGTGGACCCCAACTCCAAGCTGGTTTACGTGGGAAAGGGTTTCTCCCTGAAAAAGGGCGGTTCCTTCAACATCGGGGCCGATTGGAGCCAGAGCTACAGCGACCCCCGCACGAAATACCTGGGCTATGACCGCTTCACCGTGGCTGGCGGTTACTCCAAGGTCTGGAACAAGGCCAGCCTCAATGTGAAAGGCTCCTTCTACTCCAACGTCAACGACCGCAAGACGGACCCGCAGCTGGAGGAGCTGGATGTGAACTATACCAACAAGAATATCGGCGCACGCCTGTCGGTCAACGGTGGCTGGCGTCCCCAGACAGCATTACTTACTTCCCTGGACTATAACCTGTCCTTCCAGGTATCCCGTTCGGAGGATATCCATGTGAGCAAGGTCTGGAGCCCGGACGGCGCCGTGACGGATGTGAGGGAAGGCGGTATCCACGAGGCTTACCAGAAGATCCGCCCCTACTATTCCGAGTACACGCTGCATGGCATTCCCGTCAATGTCTTCGGCCAGATTGTTGCCGGCAAATACTTCCAGATCGGGGAGAAAGACTACAACCGCATCAAGCTGGGACTGGAATATACGATGGACGCCAACCGGGGCAGGGGACTGACCTACGACATCGAGACGCCTCCCCAGGCTTCCTCTTCCCATACGCTGAGGCCGCGTGCCTACAAGGACATCCCGGCCCTTAATACGACCTCCGTCTTCCTCAGCGACAAAGGTCGGCTCACCCTCGGCGGCCCGGTGCTCAAGTCCGAGCTCGGCGTCCGTGCATCGGCCTGCAATGAAGGCTATTTCGTGGTGGAGCCCCGCGTGAACCTCTCGCTGGGATTCTGGGACGAGGCCCTCTCGCTCAATGCCGGATACGGTATCTCCAACAAGATGCCTACGCTCCTGTACCTTTATCCGGAACCTACTTACTACGATTTCATCTGCCTGAACCGTTACAACGAGGCCACTAATACGGGTCTCGCCGTGATCGATACCCAGATCGTTACCGACACCTCAAACCCGGAGCTTAAACCGGCCAGGGCTGTCAAAAAGGAAGTCGGACTCAGCTGGAAGGCACGTGGAATGAACGGTTTCGTGACCTTTTTCCATGAGAACCATACCAACGAGTTCGGTTACGACGGGCAGCTGTACTGGGGACGTTTCTCCCAGTATGTCATTCCGGACGGCGCCACGGACCTGGCGCTGGAAGGTAACGATGTGACCTATGTGCTGTCCGGTGTCCGCCAGACGGCGCAGAAGAACGCCAAGACGGAGTTCTCCAGCTGGGGCCGTCCCACCAACAACGCCAGCCGTGTCAAATACGGCATCGAGTACGGCGTGGACCTGGGCACGATTCCCGCGCTCAGGACCTCCGTGAACATCAACGGCGCCTGGTTCCATATTGCCAGAAAGTCGGAAACGCCCGGCGTGACCTTCCGCAGCAAACTGGACGAGTATGCCCCGGTCATGCCCGCCGGCGAGGGCAGCATCCAGGACCGCGTGAACACGAGCTTCCGTTTCATCACCCACATTCCGGAAGTGAAACTGATTCTGACGACCACCCTGCAGGTGGTCTGGTACGAGTCCCGCCGCAAGGTGTACGAAGATGAAAACGGGGTACCCCGGGCTAAGGAATTCACCTACCAGGGAAAGGAGTACCTGGCCGTGGAGCCGCTCGGCTTCTACGATACCGCCGGAAATTATACGGCCTGGAATGCGGCGACCATGAACCAGGATGCCCGCCTGAACTATATGATGGACCGCGAATTTACCTATGCCTTCCTCCCGGATGTCATCGAACCCTGGGCTCTGCTGAACATCCGCCTCACCAAGGAAATCGGCAAGCGGGCCCAGCTTTCCTTCACGGCCAACAACGTGACCAACACCAGCCGCTATCACACCAACAGGAATACCAACGCCAAGAGTCAGTTATATCCCAACATGTATTTTGGTGCAGAGATAAAAATTAATCTATAAACATAAGAGTAGTATGAAGAAAATTGTATTTGCTGCAATGGCAGCCCTTGCTGTCCTGACGGTTTCCTGCAACAAGGAGGAAACGGCCAAGAGTTATCAGCTGAATGTGACCGTCACCCTTCCCGAGGTGGTCAGCGTGTCCGAAATCACCGACCTTACGGCCGAAGCCGTGAAGGGTAACAAGACGACGGCCCTGGAAGTGACCCCGACCGAGACCGGCTACACCGTAGCAGGTGTCCTCACCCAGGGAGAATACAATGTGTCCGTTTCCGGTAAGCTCGTCGGCACGAACAACGTGATCGGCACCGCTTCCGTGTCCCTCTATGAGGATGTGGACCTGACCATCGCCCTCAGCCTGGTGAGCCAGTCTCCCATCCTGATCAAGGCCGTCCAGTACACGCCCGGCAAGCAGGCTTACATCCAGCCTCTGAGCGATACCTGGATTGAACTGGTGAACAACTCCGACGAAGTCCAGTACCTGGACCAGATCATCCTCCTCGGCGGCATGGGCCGTCAGACCAAGCCCAACGCATGGCAGGCCAACGGTTACGAGAACCTCTACGGCGGCGTAACCCAGAGCCCCGTCTATGCCTTCCCCGGCAACGGTACCGACTATCCCCTCCAGCCCGGCCAGAGCGTGGTCATCGCCAACGCTCCCATCAACCACCAGGCCCAGGGCGAAGGCTTCGAGAACTGCGCCGACCTGTCCAAGGCCGACTGGGAGTTCTACGCTTCCTACAACGCCAAGGATACCGACTATGAGGGTATTCCCAACATGGAGCTCATCCACGCTCCCTATACTTCCCAGCTGAACTGGGGTCAGAACTTCTTCGCCTGGGCCGGCGCCATCGTGAAACTGCCCGAGGGCATCACCCCCGCCCAGTACGCCGCCAAGGAGGAGAACCTCATGGCTACGCCCGGCACCACCTCTTCCTATCAGAACCTCATGTTCCCCAACGAGTACGTGCTGGATGCCATCGATGTGTGGGAGTCCGGTGCCGAGGTGCACTATCCGACCTTCCTCCCCGTCGATGACGCCGAGGGCATCCTGGGCCCCGACGCCTGGAGCGGCCTGGCCGTCCGCCGCAAGGTGAGCCGCATCGAAAACGGTCGTGCTTACTATAAAGATACCAACAAATCTTCCGCCGACTTCGTGGTAGAGAAGGTCGTCCCCGGAACCGTTCCTACTGCTGTTGATGGCGAATAAACTGAACAGAATCTTAGTAAGTATCCTCCTGCTGGTGCCGATGGCATCGGCAGGGGATGCTTTCGCACAGGTATGGCATCAGGAAAGGGAGAACGGAATCAGCAATGTCCGGAGCGAAAGCTCGTCCCCGGTCTCGCTTTCCTCCAACCCCGCCGAGTCCTGGAATGCCGCCAGCGTATCCGGCGTCTTTGAGGGCGGATCCCTCCATCGGCCCGACCGGCCCGCCGGGAAAAGGGAGCTGGACCTCTCCGTCGGGGAACTCAACAGTTTCGGACGTTTTCGCACCGCCGGAAGCCTGCGCTACCGCAATACCCGGGACCTGGCCCGCAACTGGAACTCCCTCATCGGCAACGATCCGGACAACCCCTATGTTATCTGCGACACGCTGGCCGACAATTCCTCGACCGAGCGCTTCGACATCGACGGAGTCCTTTCCTGGAATATCAGCGACCAATGGACTGCCGGAGGCCGCATCGGCCTCACGACGGCGACGCTCACCGACTCCAAAGACCCGCGTCCCAGGAACGATATCTCCCGGATCCCCTTTACCCTGGGCCTGGAATACCGCTTCGGGAACGGCTGGAGCGCCGGTGTCTTCGGCGGGGGAGAGCTGTTTTTCTCCAAGTTTTCCAATCACCTGGAGTACGGCCAGAAATCCTACCGATACTACAAGATGAAGGGCATGGGCGATTACTTTGCCTTCCGCTCTTCGGAGAGTTCCAGCGCCCCGCGCGAGTATGAGGGCGTCACGTTCCGCGCCGGCATCAATCTGACCCGCGCTCAGACCGCATGGGAGAGCTTCACGGAAGCGGAGTTCTCCACCGGCTATGAGAACGCCCGCGACGGAGGCGCAGCCTATGAATGGAAGGCCGGCGACTATCGCTTCACCCGCATCCTCCTGCGCGAACGGATGGACTTCAAGGGCGCCCTCCGCCAGAGCCTGTCCGTCAGGGCCGATGTCAAGCTGATGGACGGTTACTGGTACGACCAGAAGCAGCGGATCGACACCGAACACGGCAACATCTCCTACTACGAGGTGATGAGCCGCTACAAGAACAACGACAACCTCCGCCTGGTCGTTGGCGCAGACTATAGCGTGACCCGGGACGCTTCCTGGAACGCCGCCCTGCACGCCGACTTCCGCCTCGAGGACCTGACGCACTATGCCGACGGCGACCCCTGCCGCCAGAGCTGGACGCTCCTGGCCATCCGGGCCGATGGGTGGAAAACCTTTTCCATCGGCCGTCATGTCCTGGACCTGGCCGCCGGAGCGGGATATGTCCTGCCCCTGGGAAAGGCCCTCTTCGCCACCGGCAATACGGCTCCTGCGAAGGATGACATCACGGACGTGTATGTCACTCCCGTGTTTGAATATGAGACGTCCGGCAAAGCATCGGCCTTCCTGCGCGCCGACTGGGTCTTCGCCCCTGTGAAGCGGATCCTGCCCGGCGTCTTTGTAAAAGGCTCACTGGAACGCGGAAAGGAAGCCGGTTACTACGGCCTCACCGCGGGAGCCTTCCTGAAGTTTTAACAGAGATATAGATGAAACATCGATTCAGCCTCGTTTTAGGCCTGCTTTTCCTTCTTTCCTTCTCCTGCTCCCACGGGGCGGGGGTCGCCGTTGTTATCGACCCTGCCAGTGAGCGGGAGGCATCGGCCGAACTGGCCGCCTACGAGGAGGCGCTTTCCAAGGCCGATGGCTACCGCGTCATCCGTCTTTGCCAGGACTGGCAGAGTCCGGACGAGATCCGTGCACAGCTGAAGGCGCTTTACGAGGAAGGGAAGATTTGCGGCGCCGTCTTCATCGGCGACATCCCCGTCCCCATGATCCGCGACGCGCAGTTCTTCACCAGCGCGTTCAAGATGGACCAGACGCGTCCCCGCAAGGATTCCAGCGTCCCCTCCGACCGTTTTTACGACGACTTCGACCTGGAGTTCGAATACCTGGACAAGGATACGGACGGGGATCCGTATTATTACTATACACTCAAGTCCGGACGGGAGATTCCGCTGGCTCCGGACATATTCAGCGGCCGCATCCGTCCCACGGACACGGAAGGCTCTACCCGCTATGAGAAACTGCGCGCCTACCTGCTGAAGGCTGCCCGTGCGCACCTGCACCGCGACCGGCTGGACCGGGTCTTCGTGTTCACCGGCTCCGGCAGCATCGCCGAGAGCAAGCCGGCCCACATGGACGAGCAGCTCTCCCTCCGCGAGCATTTCCCCTGGATGAAGAACCTTCCCGGGGCCTTCACCTACATGGACCACAAGGACTATGATCCGATCAAGCCCCGTGTGCAGAATGAGCTGATGCGTCCGGGGCTGGATATCGCCATCCTCCACCATCACGGCGACTTCGACACCCAGTACTTCAAGGTCAAGGAGGAGGATAACCTGACCCTGAAGGACTTCGGCACCTTCCGTCCGGAGGCGAAGCTGGTCCTGATGGACGCCTGCTACAACGGGGCCTTCCACATGTACGACTGCATCGCCAACGAGTACATCTTCCAGGAAGGCGGCACGCTGGTCGCCCTCGGCGGTACCGTGAACGTCCTGCAGGACAAGTGGCCGGACGAGTTCCTGGGCCTCCTTGCCCAGGGCTATCCCGTCGGGGAAATCAACCGGCTCGCTCCCTATCTGGAGATGCATGTGGTCGGTGATCCCACCTTCCAGTTCCTGAAAGAGCGCGTGTCTTCCTCCGCCGACCTGAGCTGCCTGAATATCCGTCACGGCAACATGACGGCACAGGAGCTCCTGAAGATCCTCAGGACTTCCGCCGTTTCGCTGGAACGGCACGAGGCCTTCAATTCCATCATCCGCAGCGACTGCCCGCGTCCGCTCAAGCTGGAAGCCATCCGGGTGGCCCTGGAGGACAGCGCCGAGCAGGTGCAGCGCGAGGCGGTCAACTGTTTCGCGCCGATGGGGGACCCCGAGCTGATTCCGCTCGTGGCCCGCATGGCGGCGTCCAACCATGCATCGGCCCGCGTCCGTCAGAATACGAACGAGAGCCTCCAGTTCTTCCCCGCCGCGCCGATGCGCGCGGCCATTGACAACGCGCTCGACAGCCTGGCCCGCCAGAGTGCGGATACCAGCTATTTCGCCAAGGTCCGCGCCATCGCCAAGAGTTATTGCGGCCGATGGGACGAGGACATCGACGGCCTTATCGCCGGGACGCTCAGCGAGAGATGGCAGATGTTCTGCGCCAGCTCCTTCAAAATCTATCTTCCGGCACATCGTCTCCCGGAAGTACGTACCTTTGCAGACACATGTTCCAATAAAGCCCTGGGGGCCGCTATCCGCGAATCCGTGGAGTGGCACCGGGATGCATACACCTATTAAGTCATGAAAGCATTCTATCGTTTTATCCTGGGAAGCCTCCTGCTGCTTTCGGCCTTCAGCGCTGGGGCGAAGGGAAGCTTTGCCATTGTCATAGATCCTGCCAGCTACCGCGCCGCCCGCGTGGAGGTGGATACCTATGCGTCGGCCATCCGTGAGGCCGATGGTTATAAGGTGCTGGTCATCGAAGACGTCTGGGGTGTCCCGGACAGCCTCCGCGCGGTGCTCCGCGACCTTCGCTTCTCCCGCCGCGACCCCCTTGTCGGCGCCGTCTTCGTGGGCGACATCCCCGTCCCCATGATCCGCGGGGCCCAGTTCCTGTCCAGCGCCTTCAAGATGAACGAGGCCCGCTTCCCCCGGGAAGAATCCTCGATTCCCAGCGACCGCTATTACGACGACTTCTCCCTGGCGTTCGACTATCTCGGCCATGACGAGGGCACGCCGCTGTTCTACTATCGCCTGAATGCCTCCGGCGCCCAGACCCTTTCTCCGGACCTCTTCACCGGACGCATCCGCCCGGTGGACGCCGGCGGTAAGGTCCGCGTCGATGCGCTGAAGTCTTTCCTGCTGAAAGCGGCCGAGGCCCGGCTCCATCCTCCGGTGATGGACCAGTTGCTGTTCTTCAGCGGCCACGGCTACATCTCCGAGAGCAAGACCGCCCGCCTGGACGAGAAGCGCGTCTGGCTGGAGCATTTCCCCCTTTTAGATGACGGCCGGAATCATATCAGCTATATCGATTATTCGGATGTCGTGCCCGTGAAGCAGCATCTGATGAACGAGATGATGCGCCCGGACCTGAACGTCGCGATGCTGCACCACCATGGCGCTCCGGACACTGAATATCTGAGCGCGATCGCCAATCCCGAGATGGTGGCCGATTCCCTGGGAAAGGCTTCGCTGGACCTGCATCTGGAGGACTTCAAGGGATACGGTTATAAGCCGTCGGCCCATCTGGTGGTCCTGGATGCCTGCTACAACGGTTCTTTCCAGCTGGACGACTGCATCGCCGACGAATACATCTTCCAGGATGGCAGGACGGTCGCCGTCCAGGCCAACAGCGTCAATTCCCTGCAGGACAAGTGGGCCGACCGTTTCTTCGGCATCGTGGCGGCTGGTGGCTGCGCCGGTGACCTGGTCCGCTATGCCCCTTATCTGGAGTCGCACTTGATCGGCGATCCTACGTTCCGTTTCGCTTTCTCCGGCAAGAACCTGGACGAGCTCATCGTCGAGGACCGTCCCGCCCAGTGGAAGAAGCTGCTGCGCAAGGGTACGCCCGACCAGCAGGCCCTGGCCCTGGAGCAGCTGTTCCGGAAGGGGATGCTCTCCACGGAGCGCGTGCTGGAGATTTATAAGACATCGGCCTATGCCGTCGTGCGTCTGGAGGCCCTGTACTGCCTGTCCCGGACCGGCGGCGACCGCTTCATCGATGCGGTGATCCTCGCGATGGACGATGCCGACGAGTTCATCCGCCGCATGGCTGTCAAACTGGCCGGAAAGAGCGGCGATCCCCGCCTGATCCCCGGCGTGGTGAAGGTGTACCTGACCAACAATGCCACGGCGCGCGTGCATTTCAATGCGGGCTACGCTTTGATCGCCTTCTCCAAGGAAGGCCTGATGCGGGAGTTCGACAAGCAACTGTCCGAGGCCGTCATGGTGCGTCCCCAGGAGGAAGGCGCCCGCCTGCGCGAGTCTTTCGTGCGCTCGGCCAACCGCTTCACGGAGGATGAGACCTCCAATATCCGTCAGACCCGTCTGTACCTTTACTACGAGCATGTCCCGGCCCTTCTGGACCACCTTCGCAGCTGCGGGGACCCTGCCGTGCAGGTATCCGTCCTGGAGGCGCTCGGCTGGCACCGGCTGGCCTGGAACGCCGCCGAGATCGCCGAGGTCGCCCGTCAGATGAGCCAGGATGAGACCCTTCCCGAAGAGGTCCGCGAAGAGGCCCTCAAGACCTATAAGCGTCTGGGCCGATGAAAAGCATCCTTCTGCTCCTGCTGGCGCTGTTGCCGCAGTACGTCGATAACTCGACCAACAAATACTTCCCGCCCATCATCGACCAGAGCGGCGGGTCCTGCGCGCAGGCGTCCAGCATCGGCTATGTCTTCACCTACGAGATGAACCGTTATCTGGACCGGGATGCGTCCCTGCCGGAGAACCGGTTCAGTTACCAGTACATCTGGAACCTGGTCAATGACGGTATTAACCAGGGCGGTTTTGCCGAGGACGGCCTTTTCGTCGCCATGCGCGCTGGTGCCATGGCGGAGTCGGATTTCTCGACGCTCACCACCTACGACTATACTTGGCCGTCGGGCTTCGAGAAATACCATAACGCCCTCCGCTACCGGGTGTCCCGTTTTGTAACGCTTCCCCGGGATGTGGATGTGTATAAGGAGTATCTTGCCGGAAGTGACGGGAAGCCGGGCGGCATCCTGTCCTTCTCCGGCCATTGCTATGGCTGGAACATGATTTCCGACTATGACGGCCCTTCCGGGACCGGCTACAAGGCGCTGGTGACTTCGCTTCCCGATGACGGCGCCCATGCCATGACCATCGTCGGCTACGACGACCTGGTTACCTACACGGATGCTTCGGGGCATACGTATGAGGGCGCGTTCATCGTGGTGAACAGCTGGGGCCTGTCGGCCCACGACAGGGGACGCTTCTACTATCCCTACGAGTTCTTCCGCCGCAAGAATGTCCTTCCGACGGTGCTGAGCGACGATGCCGTTACGGCCGAAGTTCGTTACCAGGAGCCCCGCATCCTGTTCAAACTCACCATCGATTACACGTCCCGCAACGACCTGGCCTACCATATCGGCGCTACGGAAACGCCTTCCGCCGGGATTCCGGACCAGTATTACATGCAGACCGGCTTGAGCAACAAGGGTGGGGACCATTACATGAGAGGGACGTACGACAAGGCTCCGCTGGAGTTCGCCCTGGACCTGACGGACAACATCCCTTCCTCCGATCCCGAGTACTGCCGTTATTTCCTGAAGGTGGTCCGTACCGCCTTGGGAAAGGAAAAGGGTACAGGTACGCTCAAGGCTTTGTCCGTGATCGACTACCGCAGCGGAAAGCCGGTGGAGTATAAGTACAAGGGCGAGTTGCCGTGCGCTATCGAAGATGGGGAAAACGTTTTCTATATCGGCCTGGTGCCCCGTTTCAGCGTTTCCTGCTCGCCGGTTCGAGCTGGTTCTTCGCCGCTTTACCTGAAGACGGCGTCCGGCCATAAGGCGAAAGTCGTCCTTTCCAAGGACGGCTCCAAAACCCAATTGAAATACACAGTTACGCGATGAAAGCTTTCCGTATATTCTTTTTAGCCCTGATGCTGCTGCCGCTCGCTTCCTGCCAGAACAACGGGAAGGCCGAGCCGGAACAGATAGAGGGAGAGGTGGAGTTCCTCTCCCGTAAGGGTCAGTGGACTTATATTTCCCTCGAAAGCGGGGAGGTCGTGGGGACGGGTGTCCTCGGCGACGAGACGTCCGATGCTGCCTGGGCGGCGCGGGACGACTGGGATATCGCTGTCTGTGATTCCCTCATCCGCACCAACGGCGGTACTTCCGGGATCGGCAAGGGAGAGCTTTCTTCCGAGTCTTCCGTGAAGCTGGTCGTTGATGAGTACCAGGAAATCTGGTAGCTACTTCATTTCGAACAACAGATCGGCGCCGTCCTTGATGTCTTCGTAACGCAGGGCGGTGCCTTTCATTTTCTTGCCGTTGAGGTAAACCGCCTTCACGTACACGTGGTCCGGGGTCCAGTTCTTCGTGCGTACGGTAAGGGTGCCGCCGTCGGAGAGCCGTACTTTCACGCCGGGAAGGCAGGGGGAGCCCAGCTCGTATTCGTTGCCGCCGGGGCACAGGGGATAGAAGCCCAGGCAGTTGAAGATGTACCAGGCGCTCATCTGGCCGCAGTCGTCGTTGCCGCTCAGGGCGTCGGGGGTGTTGCCGTAGAAGTGGTCGGCCACGTAGCGGACCCACTTCTGGCATTCCTGCGGCTTGCCCAGTTTGTTGTACAGGTACAGGACGTGGTGGCAGGGTTCGTTGCCATGCCAGTAGCCGCCGATGCGGCCCCAGATGTCATGGGCGCCGGGAATGTCGTCGCTCATCTCGATCTTGAACATGTTGTCCAGCCGTTTGCGCAGGAAGTCCTTGCCGGCGATGGCCATGTAGTCTTCGAACGCGTGGGGTACGGTCCAGGTATATTGCAGGGTAAAGCCTTCGGTGATGTCTCCCCAGCCGTTGTCGGATCCGGGACCTTCATAGGCGATGTCGGAGAAGGGTGTGCGCCAGTTGCCTTGGGTGTCCCTGCCGCGCATGTACTTCGTCTCGGGGTCGATGAGGTTGCGGTAATTCTGGCTGCGTTTGAAGAAGAATTCATAATCTTCCTCATGCCCCAGCAGCTTGGCGGCCTGGGCGATGCACCAGTCGTCGTAGGCGTATTCCAGGGTCTTGGAAACGGATTCCTGTTCCTTGTCAAAAGGGACGTAGCCCAGCTGGGTGTATTCCGGGAGGCAGTCGTAGTGAGGGTTGGTGGCGGTGGCTTTCATGGCCTGGAAGGCGCGCTCGTAGTCAAATCCCTGGACGCCCTTGAGCATCATGTCGGCCAGCACGGACACGGCGTGATAGCCGATCATGCACCAGGTCTCCCCGCCGTAGAAGGACCAGATGGGGAGCATGTGCTCGGTGGATTTGTCGTAGTGCTCGAGCATGGAGTTGGCGAGGTCGGCCTGCAGGGGCTTGTTCACCAGGTTCAGCAGGGGATGGAAGGCCCTGTAGGTGTCCCAGAGGGAGAAGGTGGTGTAGTTGGTGAATCCTTCGGCCCGGCCGATGGTGCCGTCGTGCGCGCGGAATTTCCCGTCCACGTCCTGGAACAGGAAGGGGTGCATGGCGGTGCGGTACACGCTGGTGTAGAAGGTTTCCTTGTCCTTGCGGGTGCAGGCGGGGTCGAGGGTGTATCGGCCCAGCTCTTTTTCCCATTGGGCATCGGCCTCCTTCTGTACGGTCTCGAAGTCCTTGCCGTCCAGTTCGGTGAGGTTCTTCAGGGCGCCGTCGGTTCCGGTGGCGGAGACGGCTACTTTCACGCTCACCTGTGCCGTGGCGGGGAAGGGGATGCGCACTTTGAGGTTCGTGCCCCAGGCTTCCTTGCTGCTGCGGAAGCGGTTGGTGTTATAGATGACGGGCTGTCCTTCCTTGTAGATGACGAGGTCGCCGATGGGCTCGGAGAAGCGCGCGGCGAAGTAAACGTGCCGGTCGGGGTTCCAGCCGTTGACGATCTTGCTGCCGACGAGGGTGTACTCGTCGATCTGCCTTACCGACGCCCAGACGCACTTCCAGCGAAGGGTGTGGTTGAGGTCCACCGTAAGGACGGACGTGTCGCGGGCCGCGTAGCTGAACCGCAGGATGCCGCTCCTCAGGGCCGATGTCATCTCGCACTTGACGCCGTCCAGTTCGAGGCTGTAGTACCCGGGCCGGGCGTATTCCTTGTCATGGTCGAGGGGGGCCTCACCGTCTCCGGGGACGAAGAGGAAGTCGCCGAGGTCGGGAATGCCGGTGCCGCTCAGGTGCGTGAGGCTGAATCCGAGCACGGTGGGTTTGGTGTACTTGTACCCGGCCGCAACGTCGTAGTCATAGTCGTCCGTGTCGGGGCTGATCTGGATGCCGCCGAAGGGGACCTGCGCTCCGGGATAGACGTTACCGAAGCCGGCCGTGCCGATAAAGGGGTTGACGTAGTCGGTGAGTTTCTCGTCCTGAGCAGTGGCGATGACGCCGCCCAGCAGTCCGGCGAGGAGGAAAGCGGATAGTTTTTTCATCTGAATGGTCTAGTTTTATTGATAGTTCAAAGTTAACAATTTTTTTATCGTAAAAAATAACTAACTTTGCAATCCCATTTGAGGATGGTTCCGTAGCTCAGCTGGATAGAGCAACAGCCTTCTAAGCTGTGGGTCTTGGGTTCGAATCCCAACGGAATCACACTTTAAAGCCGGCGTGCGATGCAGCCGGCTTTTTTCGTGTATCCCGTTGGGATTCACTTCGTTTAACCCCCGCCGCTTCGCGACTGCCCCGGTGGGGCTATTGAAGGGGCTGCGCCCCCTCAAACTCCCCCGAAGTCGGCATTCTGCCTCCGAACCCCTCGCGGCAGACTCAGACATGTGGCCCGCAGGGCCACATCCCGTTGGGATAATTACCTTATTTTCACCGTTATCGACGGCAGGCGGAGGGATGTGTGGCGCCCGAGGGCTCCGTTCCGCGCAGGGGCGCTCCACTCCGTCCTCCCCACCGTCTGGCTCGTCCGCAGAGCGAACGGCCAGCCGGCGGGTCCCCCCCACTCATATGCCGTGGGCGGCTATACCCTTC
>JAEEGK010003091.1_pt1 | contig 41695 bp, 30 predicted proteins | sample 8958771 | NCBI WGS metagenome assembly JAEEGK01 (sample SAMN16246547, study PRJNA631951) | gut metagenome | biome: gut microbiome; feature: rumen; material: SC-attached | host: Bos | place: Iran: Karaj | collected 2018-10
ATAAATGATTGAAAATAATGCAAAAGGTTGGCATGGAAGTTATTCAGTTATAGGAAGAATAAGTGCAGAAAAATTCCATATAATATTAAGGAAAAATGAAATTTTAAAAGAAAAAGAACGTAGAAAAAAAGTTAATACATTTTTATTCCCATCAGACTCTTTTGAGAAAAAAAATAAATCAAAACCAGAAGAGACTCAAGTTGATATATTTGAAGATATACCAAAAACAGAAAAAAAAATAATAAAAAGTAAAAAAGAAAATAATTTTATAAAATTTCATCATAAGAAGGCTACTTGCACAATAAAACCTGATATTTTTAACTTTCATAATTTACATCATAAAGAAATTGAAAAACATGCTAAAACATTCAAAGATCATCAAAATTTATATATGAACTCAATGAAATATAATCCTAAAATGGATTTTATTTGGAAAAGAGTACTCTCCGGACCAAAATGGAATAGTATATCAGGAAGAGAATGGACAAAAACAGTTAATAATAAAATAAAATCTTTGGCAGATGATGATAATTCAGGCAAGGATGTTAAATTAAAAAAAAATATAAAAAATATAAATAAAAAAACAATAAAATATCTTTACATTAATAAAAATAAATAATAAATAATTAAAATGAAAATGAAAAAAACAAAATTAGATTTAAAAATAATTTTAGTAGGAAAATATAACACAGGGAAAACATCATTTTGTAGGATGTGGTTAAAGAATGAATTTCCAGATGAATACAAAGCAACGATAAACACAGATTTTAATTATAAAATAACAGAATATAAAAATGAATATTATAAAACTCAAATATGGGATATAGGAGGACAAGATAGATATATAGGAATGATAAAAATATTATCAAAAAATGCACATGGATGTATTATATTTTGTGATATAACTGATAAAAGATCTTTAGATGAGTAATTTTTTTTAATAATAAAAATTTAGAACTTTAAAATGGAAAAGTGCAATTGAAGAAAATGAAAAATTTAAAGATGGCTCTTCTTTGCCTTGTATTTTAGTACAAAATAAAATTGATTTAGTTAATGAAAATGATGCTAAAAATGATGCTTCTTTAAAAGATTTTGCTTTGAAAAATAATTTTGTTAAATCCTTTAGAACCAGTGTTAAAAAAAATATTGGAGTTAATGAAACTATGGATTTTTTTATTGGATATATTGTTGATAAAATCAATGATATGAAAAAAAAAAAAAGTGAACAAAAAAAAAATATTTCTGAAAGTAATATTAATGATAGTGTTAAAGAAAATGTTAAAAGTGATTTTAATGAAGATAATGATGAAGATGAAAATAATAAGAATCAAATTATTTTAAGTTCTAAACATTTAGAAAATGCTAAAGAAACTTTAAAGAAATTAGAACAAACTAATTGTTGTGCAAATCTTAATAAATTAAATTTAGAAAATAAAAATACTAAAGAAAAAATTAGTGGAAATTCTAATTCTACTAACATTAACAGTGAAGAAGAAAAAAAAGAAAATGAGTAAAATTTAATAAAATTTTTTTATTTAATAGTTTTTAAGAAATAAATTTTTTATTTAATGAACAAAGAAATTTATTTGACAGAGCAATAAATTATTACTTTTTTTCAAATTATTTTTTAAGTAATATACCAATAATATATATTTATTAATTTCGAAAAATTAAGAAACAAAAATTACATTTCCTGATTCTAAGGAATCACTTTTAGATTTAATTAATATATTTGATAAATTAAAAATAATATCTGATATATTTTAACTTAAAAAAAATTAAAAATTAAAACCAAAAATTTTATATTTCTAATTTTTTAAAATAAAAAATTCTAAAAACTCAAAAAACTTTTAATAATTATGATAATTACTATAAGTATTTTGTTGTCCATATCCTCCTCCATAATTATTATTATTATTATTATAATTACTATAAGTGTTAGTTTGTTCTTGATTATTATTATTCCCAATTCCATAACTATAATATTGATTATTATTATTTCTTCTATTTGATTCTTCTCCAGTGATTTTTTCTTTAATAAAATCATATCCATCAATAGTTTTTTCTTTTATAACACTTCCAATTTTAAAAACTCCAGATTTAATTTTATCCATAGTAGTTTCAAGTTTACTTTCATGATCAAAACTATTGTAACCAGTATAATTACTTTTAGAATAAAAAGTTTTTGGATTAAATTCATATCTTCTACTATTACCATCAAAAGCACTGTGAAAAGGTTCTACTTTTTTTCCTTTCATTAAATTATCATATCTATATAATGTTTGTTCCATATCATTTCTTATATTTACCATATCTCTTCTTGCTTGATTATCATTCATCATTGAAAATTTTGCTATTAAATTTTCCATTGGTGATAAATTATCTATTATTTCATTTACTCCTTCTTTTAATTTTTCTGAATTATAAGTAAATTTACCTTGATTTATATAATTATTATATGTTGATAATTTTTCTCTCCAATTTTTTTTTATTAATTCTGGTTGATTTAAAATATCTCCTCCTGAAAAATTATTTGTTGAATAATTATAATTATTTGAATTCATATAAGAATTTCCAAAATTATTATCGTTGAAATTGTTATTTTGATTCATGTAAGGATTATCTACTTTAGAATTATCATTAAATATATCATTATAACTATATGATAATTGTTGAGGATTATTAAAATTATTTTGATTCATTCCAAAATTATTATTGTTTCCAAATTGATTCATGTTCATTCCTAAACTTTTTGGATTATTTGATTGATTTTGAACATAGGGATTTCCTAATTGATTCATATAAGGGTTTTGGGAAAATTGATTATTGTTTTGGAAAGAATTATTTGAAAATTGGTTATTATTATTATCTCCAAATGGATTATTATAATTAAATTGATTATTTTTATTAGATTGATTATTATTAATATTTTCAAAAGGATTATTATTATTATTAAAAGCTTGATTATTATTTTGAGGTGGGAAATTATTTCCATTGTTTATTTGATTTATATCAAATTGATTAATGTCATGAAATTGGGTATTTTCTTCTTGATTGATATTATTATTATTATTCCCAGGAAATAAATTATTATTATTTATATTAGTATCTGAAAATAAATTTTCTGAATTATTTTTTGGAAATAAATCATTTGAATTATTTTTGGGAAATAAATTATCATTTTGATTTTTTGGAAATAAATCTTCAGAGTTACTTTTAGGGAATAAATCATTTGATGGATTATTATTACATTTAGGGAATAAATCATTAGGATTATTATTACTTTTAGGAAACAAATCATTAGGATTATTATTACTTTTAGGGAATAAATCATTAGGATTATTATTACTTTTAGGGAATAAATCATTAGGATTATCATTATTTTTAGGGAATAAATCATTAGGATTATCATTACTTTTAGGGAATAAATCATTTGATGGATTATTCATATTATTATTATTTTGATTTATATTAATAGGATTTTTTACATATTTATTATATGTATCCATTTTAAAATCACTTTGAGGAAAAACTATACCATTACTTTTTAAAAATTCATATTTATTTTTAAAATTAGGATAATTTACTTTATTTGACCATTTTTGAATTAAATATATAATTTTCATTTGAACTTGAACAATAACATTATTTTTAAGAGGGGAAATAAAATCATATAAGAAATTATCTTCAGCTATTAATTTTATTGTTTTATCAGAACAATTATCAACAATAAAATCAATAATATCAAAAAATAATTCATTATTTGAATTAGTTGGAATATCATTTTGAATATTTTTTATGAATTCTGTTGTATCTTCTTCACTTTCAATATCTTTTAATAAAGTAATCCAATCTTTTTCATCTTTTCCTCCATTTAACAATAAATTTGTAAATGAAAATATTGAATTTTGACACGACATTTTTTCAATATCTATAGTTTTTTTATAATTTTTATTAAATAAAATAAAAAAATATATACTTCAATTTTTAATAAATATTTTTTTATAAAATAATAATTAATAAAAAAATTGTCATATTATAAAAAAATTGTTGTCCTTAACTTTTAATTTAATTATAAAAATCTTTTTTCATATAAATTAACCGAATAATTCTTAATTAAAAATTTATGAATCTAATAAAAAATTTTATAAGTAAATAAACATCTAAAAATCTTTTTATTCTGATTTTTATTCAAATTTTTATTTTATAATTTATTAAAAATAATTTCAAAATTAAAATAAAATACATTTTTTAAAATAGCAATGTTAAAGGAAACATTTATATATTTTTTTTCGGCATTAAATCTTCTTTTAATTTTTCAAAATCAATATTATCTTTATGATATAAAGAAGAAGATTTTTGAGAATAATCATAATCATCATAATTATTATAACAATCAAAATAATCTTCTATAGAATATTGATTAATTGAATCATATTCATGTTTATCATTTTTGTTTCTTCCTCTTTTTTGTTTAAGCAATTTTGAATTTTTTTGATTGAAACAATTTTTATTATGTGAATTTGATGAAATTGAAGTCGCAATTTGAGAATTAAAATCAGTGAAATTATAATTTTGATAGTATAAATTACTCATTTTTATTATTATTTATTTAAAATAATAAATATTTATTTATACTAATAAATGTTTATTAATTATAAGATTGTATATTTGATAAATAATAAAAATAAAATAAAAAAAAACATATAAATAAGCTTTCAAAATTATTTTTTTATAATAATAAAATAAAAAATAAATAAATATAAAAATAATTTATTTTTCAATATCATACTTTTTTTGAACTTTTTTAATATTTCTAACAGCTTTATCAATTTTATCTTGATTATTATAATAATTACTATCATTTTGATTTGAATTTTCTTCTTGAACAGTTCCATGAGAAATATTTTTATGGTCAATTTCTTCATCATCATCATCATCCTTTTCATTTTGAACATTTTCAATATTTCCTCCATAACCAGCTTTTTCTTTTTCAATATTATCTTTCTCAACTAATTTATTATAATTACATCCAAGAATAAAATAAAGAACACCATAAAAAAGAATAACAACTGCAAAAATACAACAAGTTAAAATGTAAATAAGTTCAACTTCATCTAATTTTTTATTACATTGAAATTTAGTTCCTTTACAAAATCCATCTAAACAACAAGAATTAACACATTCATCTAATCCATTAATACATTCATAATTAAATTTACTTCTTTTAAAAATTCCTTTTTTTGGATAACCAGTTAAAATTTGTAAAGAAAAATTTGTAGGATTTGATGTTTTTGTCGTATCAATTTGAATTGGAGTTACTGTTGTTGTTGGATAAAATGGTAAGTAACCAGGAAGTAAATAAATTTGTTCTCCATCTTCTGTTTCACTTATTGTACATTTTCCTTCTTTGTCACAACGACTGTACCATGATAATACTTTTTCTAAAAGAAAAATTTGAAAAATTATATTTTTCATTTTTTTTAAATTTTTTATTTTATTTTTTTATTTTAGGGACTTTTTTTTTCTTTCTAAAAAAAGGATATAATTTAATTATTTTTAAATGAATATGAAAGTTTTTTATGGTGAATATAAATTTAGAAAATACTCATTACAATTAAGACAGGATTTTGAGAATTTGAAAAAACACATTGTCAGTCAAATTGCTGAGTTAAAAGGGAAAAATTTTGAAATTGCTTTTATAGACCAAAAACATTATGAAATTTTAAATGAAAGTAATTATTTGGAATTTTATCAAAATTATAAAAATTATAAAGTTATTATTAATGAATTAAAAGATGCAAAAATGACAACTTCATTTCAAAACAAAGTCACAAATGAATTTAAAAAAATAAATGAAATTAAGACACCATACTTTAAAAATCAAAACAATTTTATACAAACTAAAGGAAATAATGATAATATTGTTTTGACTTATAAAAAAGAAAATAAAGAATTAAAAGAAAAAATAAATAATCTTGAAAAAGAAAATAAAGAATTGAATGAAAAAATAAATAATTTTGAAAAAGAAAATCAAGAAATTAAAGAATTAAAAGAAAAAATAAATAATTTTGAAAAAGAAAATCAAGAAATTAAAGAATTAAAAGAAAAAATAAATAATCTTGAAAAAGAAAATCAAGAAAATAAAGAATTAAAAGAAAAAATAAATAATCTTGAAAAAGAAAATCAAGAATTAAAAATAAATTTGGAAAAAATAGAAAACTCCAATTCTGAAAAAAATAAAGAAATTAAAAGATTGAATGAAAAATTAAAAATGAAAAAAAAAGAAGGTAATAAAAATAGTGTAGAAATAATAAAAAAAAATAAAGATGAAATAAATGAATTATATAAAGAAAATTTACAATTAATGTCGATTCAATTAAAAGGATTTTGTGAAAATCAATTTCAAAAATTTCAACAATCAATTTTAAATAAATCATTAGAATTAAACAAATCATTTTTAAACAATCAAAAACAGCAATTTTATAAAATAACAGAAGAAAATAATGGAATTTATAAATATGATAAAATTCAAACTTTAGAAGATAAAAATCAAAAAGAAAATAAATTAGTTGATAAAGGATATCAATGTAATATATGTAATCAAAATCCATTATTAGGAATTAGGTATAAATGTGAAAATTGTTATGATTATAATTTATGTGAAAAATGTTATTATGATGTTTTAAACGAAAAACAAAAACATTTTAATCATAAATCATTTATTAAAATAGATAAAGTAATAGAAAAATATAATAATAGAATAAAGAACAATTCTCTTCCAAAAAAAAAATTTGAAGAAGAAGAAAATGAAAATATAGAATTTTCATATAAAACAAAATCTAATTACATAGAAAAAACAATACCAGCTCATACTTCAGAAACTTCCGTATCAATAACATTAACAAATAATTGTAAATATCAATATAAAACAGATACTAAATTAATATGTGATGAAAAATCAAATTTAAAATGTAAACCTTGTAATATTGAACCTTTAAATACTAATCAAAGTCAAAATTGTTTAATTTTATTTGAAAATTTACAAGAACTTAAATCTGGTGAATATAATATTTTTTTAAATTTTATGGTTGGAAATATTATTTATGGAGACCAAATTATAATTAAATTAATTATTGGTCCCGATAAAAAATTTGAATTATTAAAACAATTTAGAAATGAATATCAGTTATCAAATAAAGATTACAGTAATGAAACTCTATTATTTCATTTAGAAAAAAATAATTTTAAATTTTCCCTTACTTTTAATTCACTATTTGAATAATTTTTTAAATAATAAATAAATTAAAAAATGAATTCATTAAAACAAAAATTAGAATTTTTAAAAAAAAAAGTAAGAAAAAATAATTCAAATGATGTTGGTTATATAAGATATAAAGATATAATAGAAGAAAAATTAAAAGAAAACAAAGAAGAACAAATATATATAAAAAAGAAAATATTTCCAATAAAAAAGCAAAAAATATCAGAAGATGAGAAAAAAGAAAAAGAAAGAAAAGATGGATTTTTTGAAGAAGAAATATTAAATTTTTTAAAAGAAAAAGAGAACATAAAAAAAGAGAAGACATTTATATCAAATATAAATCCTTCAGAAATAATAAGAGAAATAAAAGATAATGATGAGAAAAAGAGAATAATAGAAGTAGAGAAATATACAAATGAATATAAATGCAAAGAATTATATAATTGGTTTCATTTAACATTTATAGAATGGGAAAAATCTCTTTCAGAAGAAATAAAAAATAAAATAGATACAAATGAATTACATAGTAAATTAGGAATATATAAACAATGTAGAGGATATATTAAAACATTATTAATTCATTTAAAAGAAAAAACAGTACCTCAATTTATATTAGATAAATTATTTGAAATAATGGTTTTTTGTATTGATAGAGATTATATTAGAGCAAATGATAATTATATTGATTTATCTATTGGTGATGCTCCATGGCCTATGGGAGTTACTATGGTTGGTATACATGAAAGAACTGGAAGAAGTCGAATTTATAATTCACAAGTTGCTTATATTCTTAATGATGATATTACTAAAAAATATTTACAAAGTGTTAAAAGAGTTATGAGCTTTATTCAAAGAAATCATCCTAAACATCCTTCACAATCTGTTTATAGTTAAATTTTTTTATTCATATTTTTATATTTTTGGAAATGTTAATTTTTTCAAATTTAATTTTATTTATTTAATTATAGAATATTTAAATAACAAAAAAATATATATTATTAATTTTATAGTTATTTCAATTATCACATAATTCAGAAACTTTATCAAATTCTATCAAAGAATATTTTTCTCTAATTGCTTTTAAAGAAGTTAATTTTAATCCTCTGATTAAAATACAAATTTCTTTTCCAGCTTGTTTAACAATTTTTTGAGGAAATAATTCATTGCTCATTCTAGAATCATACATTAATTTATAATTTTTAATTCCAAAATATTTCATAACTAAATAACCACAAGTACAAGCTAAAATAGAAGATTTATATTTAGTCATTCTATAATCAATTAAAGAACTTTCCAAAAAATATTTTCCTAAATTATATTGTTGAGAATTAAAATGATAAATTTGAGAAATAATATCATAAAATTCAATTTGCGTAGGAAATAAAATATTAAAATTTAAAACTTTTAAAATAGAATATTCCATTTCAATTAATTCATTTTTTTCATAAGCTTTATCAGTAATATCAATAAAATCTTTAATAGGAGGAAAATAAATTTCTTGGCTTTTACATGCAATAAATAAAGAAGTAATACCTAATAATTGTAATTTTGACCTTTGAATTGTTTGATATGATAAATATTTATCAATTATATTTATTGTTATATATAAAGTTTGATTTCTTAAATGAAATCTAAAATGAACTTCAATTAACCAATCAATTAATATTGCTCTCATTTGATCATTTATATCAGGTTGTCTTTCCATATAACCATAAATATTATTATTTAATTCTTTTTCTTCTTTTAATAAATTTATATATATTTCATCAATGTATTCATTTGTGTTTTGAATTGGATTTTTTTCATTATCAAAATATATATTTATTATTGATGTTATTGAATTATTATTATTATATGAATTTAAAGTCAAGTATTCTGTTGTTGATTTATTCTGAAAAAATGAATCTTTTGATGATGCTGTTGTCGAAGAATCTTTTGACTGTAATATTTGAGTTTTTTCCATTTGTAAATTTTGAGATTCAATTATCATTGAATCTGTTTCTTTTTCCTTTATTAAAGTTTTTATATTTAAACTTATATTTTTGTTATTTTCTATATTCTATTATAATTAAATGTTAATTATACTTCTTTATTCATTTCTATATCTTTTATAAAGTTTTTTGAACTTATTGTTCCTTCAAACATTTTTTTAAGTTTAAATTTAAATTAATGAATAATTAATTTTAATAAAAATATTTTTTCTTCTGTGATGTCTAATTTTCAAAAATATAAATAAAATATTATTAAATATATATATATAAAATTTTTTAACTCTCAAACCTTTTATATTTATTTTGAAGAAAATTTATTTTTTAAAATAAAAATCATAATCTGAAGAATAAGAAAAAGAATAATTATATAAATAATTTTCAACTTTATTAATACTATCAATTAATTCTTTTCCTCTTTTTGATAAAATTTCATTATCATCATATCCAATTTTAGCTAAACATTTATTATAATCAAATTTAATTGGTAATATACCAATTAAAGTAGAATTAAACAAATAATAAGAAAGAAAAGAAGTTTGATAATGAAAAGTATTTATTGGATTCCAAGAAATAGACAAATAACTTCTTTCTAATTCTATATCATTAATTTTCATATTATTTAAATTATGAAAAGAATTTAAAATATTATTTATTTGTTCTATAAAAGAGTTTCTTAAAAAAGGAGGTTTATTTTCATTAAATTCTAATAAAATATATTGTCCTATTAAAGAAGTTTTAACTTTATCATTATAAATATATTCCTTATAAAAATTATATTCATTTTGATTTTGTTTTATTGAGTTTAATTTATTTGATATTATTTCATATAATTCTAAATTTTTAATATATAAAACTAATTAAGATAATGATGGTGAATAAGTTTCTTCTAAAAAATTTCCTTGTTCATTAAATAATGGAATTTTTAATCCAAATGAACTTATTCTTTCAAAACTTTTAAAAAATTCTCCTAATGTAATATATTCTATTATCTTTTTATTTGAAAATGATATTTTAATTGATTTTTTAAATAATAGAAAATTTGAAAAATAATTTGATTTTGTTTTAAATTTTTTAAATAATATATGAACAAATTTGTCATTTTTATTTATTATTATTGGTTTTATTTTAATTTTTCATCAAAACTTTGACTTTTTTAATTAGAATTATAGCTTTTATTAATATAACATTTTTTATTTGAATTATTATTATAAGAAGAAACAGCAGATTTTCTTAATTTATCAATGTTTAAATTATTCTTATTACTAAAAGGAGATTGATAATTTTGATTAAAACTATTATTTAAAAATTGAAAATCTTTAATTTCTTCATAATTAGAAGAAGAATTAGTAAAAGATAAATTAGGAGAAGCATTTAATTGATGATTTAAATAATTAAAATTATTTAAAATATCAGTTTCACTATACATACTTAAAGTTTGAATTCCTTTAGAAGATTGAGATAAATTACTATAACTTATAATATCATCTGAAAATTTAATTTGATTAGTTAAATAATTTGGTATATTAATTGCAATAAACATTTTAATTAAAATAAATTTTTTCATTACATTCGTATTAAAATTAATTTGTAATTTTTCTAAATTACATAAATCCTTTTTATTATTTGTTGAAAATAAAATTCCAATATTAGAATTTCTGATTAAAGGAGTAAAAAAAGTATTTCTATACCTAAATAATTTTTTATTATTATTTCCACATAATTTTAAATAATCTTTTTTATAATCATCAATTCTTCATTCAATACTTTTAATTAAATTTTTAGAGTCAATAGAAAAATAAATATCATTTTTTAATAATTCACTTTCATGAACAATACCATTTAAAGAACAAGTAATTTCTCTATCAATGAAAGATTTATTTATTTCTTTAAAATATTTATTTTGTTCTTTTTTATTATCTAAATCAATTTCAATTAATAAACATGAAGTTTTTTCATTTCCATTTAAAGAAACTGAAGGATCATACCAAATTGAAATTTCATTTTTAAATTGATTATTATTTTGAATTGGAAAATATAATTTTTGTTCTAAATATTCCTCATTATCTGAATTATTATTTATTTTTATTTTTTGAATATTTAATTTATTATTAATGTTAAATCCTTCAGTTTCCTCTTTTTTTTTTAATAATAATAATAATTGATTGCTTGAAATATTAGGAAAAAATAAGTATTATATTATTAAATAAATAACCTACTATTGTTTTATCTTGTTTTATTGTTAAATTTAATTTATAAAGTGTACATTTATTTAAACAATTAATACTATTTTTGTGAAATAATTTTTTTTTTGTGTTGAATTTTCATTTATATTTTGAGTATCATTTGTATAATCATTACTTATTGTTTGAGAATTATCAGTTTTTAATTCTATATTATCAATTGAAAAATCTCTGAAAACATCTTTTTTGCAATTAAATTTTTATTTTAAATATATATTTTTTTTATGGTTTTTATAATGGATTGAGTGAGTTACAAAAAAATAAAAAAAAATTATTTGAAAGGAATGTAGTTTAAAAATTATTTTATTTTAAGTCTCAATTTAAAAATTTTTTTCTGGACTTTTTTCATTTTTACATAACCTTTCTAAGCACATTTAATTGTTAACATTAAATTGAAAAAACAACCATATTAAATGAAAAATTTAATTAAATTAATTATTTATAAATTTTAATTGAAAAAAATTATTACAAAAATAAATGAATTATGGTCATTCAAATATTTCAAATACTTTAAAAGAAAATGAGCTTCATATAATAAGTATAATAAGAAGTAGTAGAAAAAATAAATTAGAATCTCCTTTAAATATTTTATTAAATGATTATCATAAAGAAGGTAATAAAAGAAAAAAAAAATCTCAAGAAAAATCATCAACAAATTCATCTACTGGAATTTTTAGAAAAAATTTACAGAAAAGTAATTCTCCTCAAAATAATGATAATATAAAACATGTATTTAGTGTTAAAAGTTCAAATAACGAAATTAATATTAGATTATTATTAAATTCAGATAGAAATAATAATAATAATATAAAAAGTAAAAATGAAGAAATTATAAAAGATAAAGATGCAATAATATATAAATTAAAAAAAGAAATTAGTTTAAATAATGAAATATTAAATAAATTTCAAAATATAGATGAACATAATAAATATAATTTATCTAAAACAAGAAGTTCATGTAATATAACTACAAAAAATTCTAATCAAGGTTCTTTTTTAGTTAATGATTTAATAAAAAGAAATAGAATTCAATCTCCAAAATATTCAAATAATATTATTATGGAAACTGATAATGGAAAAAGGAATAAATTAAATAATAAAAAGAAAAATATAATTCAAAGAAATAATTATTCAAATAACAATAAAAAATTAATTAATTATAATAGTGATTCAAATATTAAGAATTTTCATACTCAAGGAAATATATGTAATAATAATAATAATACTTATAATAAAGATTTTATGTCAAAAGAAGAAATGGAATTTATATGTAAATCTTTATTAGATAGAACAAAAAAAATATGTTTGAAATTAAAACAATTTTGCGAAGATAATTGATTTAAACTCTTTTTACAATATATTATTATTTATAAATAAATTTTTTTATTGTAATATATATAATATACAAATTAAATATAAATGTTATTCATATAGGATTTTAATAAAATTTTTTTTATTATTTCTTTTTACCGTTAATATAGATTAAAATATGGAAAATGAAAAATTAAATAATTTACTAAAAACACAAAAAATTTTAGTTCAAAAAGGAGATTATCAAGAAAGTTTAAATAAATGTTGTGAAATAATTCAAAAAATAATTTCATTTCCAAAAGAAAAACAATATGAAATTTTATCTTCAATATTAAGTCAAAAAAACCAATTTTTATATATTATTTTTGGTATATATCAATATTTAATTCAAAATCAATTTATATTAAATTCAGATAATCAAACCAAAATAAAATATTATGAATTACTTTTAACAACATTAAAAAAAAATAAAGATAAATCATTGGAATTTCAAACAGATAAAGAAAATTTAATTTCAAATTTAGAAAAGGAAAATTATAATATAGAAGAAATAGAAAAAATAATAAATTTAATATCATTATATCCAATTGAAAATAATAGATTTAATACAATAAATAATAATAATTCTAAACTATATAATGAAGAAATTTTAATAACAAATGGTTCTAAAAATTCATATATAATGTTAAGTGATCAATCTTTAATGACTCAAAATTTTTCTTCTCCAATGGTAAAAAATGGAAATTCTTTTAATTTAGAAGGAAGAAAAGAAAAAAATAATAAATTAACAAATATGAAAGATAAAAATAAAAATGAAAATTTATCAAAAAAATATAAACCAAATAGAAATTTACCTTATATTATTATTAATTTTGTAGCTAATTTTAATTCCAAACAAATTATTGAAAAAATAGAGAATTTAATGAATGAAATAAATTTCAATTTATTATGTAAAATTAAAGATAATCAATTTGAAAATATTAAAGTTTTTGAATATAAAGAGAAAAATTGTTTAAAAATTATTTATAAAAAATTATGTTTAAAAAACAAAGAAAATCTACAATTTTATATAACAACAATTTTAAAAAGAGATGAAAATGATTTTTCAAGTGGATTAAATTCTTTTGTAAGGGATAAATATGAAAGAACATTAATAATAAAAACAATAAAAGGAAATGAAAAAGAATCAAAAAATCAAATAATTAGAATATTAAAACATTTTAGTTTATTATCATCTAAAATAAAAATAATACAAAAATCAAAAGCTTTTATTAATTTAAATTTAGAGAATTATGTTAAACAATATATAATAAGAAAAAAAGCAGATTTATTTAAAGAAAAAAATTTACCTTTTAATACAGATTATAATATAACTTTTCAATTTACTACATCAAAAAGAAAATTAAATGATTTAAAATATAATGAATTTATTGATGAAGAAAGTTTTATAGAAAAATCAAATAATAATGCAGGAAAAACTTTAGAAGTATATAAATTATTATCAGAAAAAAATTATGGTTTAGGAAAAACAATGTCACTTTTTATAGAAAATTTTAAAAATGATTATAATAATATTAATAATATTCCAGAAACAATTGAAACTAATGAAATTATGAAAAAGATTGTTAAAGTCACTGAAGATTGTGTTTCTACTTTTAATTCTTCTTATAATTTAAATGATGAATATTCAAATTTAAATTTTAGAGAATCAACAGAACAATTTTTATGGAATAAAATATACTTTATTTTATTTGAAATATATAAGAAAAAATTCAATGAACAAAATAAAAAATTTCTAGAAAGACAAAAAGAGATAAAAAATAATTTTAATATAGATGAAATCTTTAAACATTTAGATATAAATGATAAATTTAGAGGAGAAGATGAAGAACCTTTTAAAATAACAATTGAATTAATAAATAAAGTAGAATATGAACAAGTTCCAAAAAAAAAATTCGAAACTTTAACTCAATCAGCTTTAGAATTAAGAAATAGTATATTAGATTATACAAAAGGAAAAATTGAATTAGAATCTATGGATGATGAATTACCTATTTGTATGTATTTAGTCACTCAAATTAAAGTTTCTAATTTTTTAGCTGAGTTAAATTTAATTCAAGATTATTTACAATATACTTTAAGAGATAAAATGATTCAAAATAAAGTTGTTACTAATTTAATAAGTTCTGTTTTATATATAACTGATTCTTGGTAATTTAATTATTAATAATTTTTTATAAAAAAATATTAAAAAAATAAAATTTTAAAAACATAAAAGATGGCATTACCAAAATTTATAAGTGATTACAAAATAATAGAGGAATTAGGGAGTGGATCTTATGGAGTAGTATATAAAGTAATAAAACAAAATGAAACAACAGAATATGTTTTAAAGCAAATTCCATTAATAGGTCTTCAAGAAAATGAAAGAAAATATATTGAAAACGAAGCAAAATTTTTATCAGAATTAAATTCTAAATATATAGTAAAATATAGAGATTCATTTAACGAAGGAAAAAAATTAAATATAATAATGGAATATTGTAATAAAGGAGATTTAGATAAATATTTAACATATATGAAAAAAAAAAAAATAAAGCATTTACCAGAAGAAATAGTATGGAGATTATTTATTCAAATATCATTAGGAATAGCATATTTACACAGTAAAAGAATATTACATCGTGATTTAAAAACATTAAATATATTTCTTAAAAATAATCTCCAAGTAAAAATAGGTGATTTAGGAGTAGCAAAGCAATTAGAAAAAGGTAAATTCGCAACAACATTTATAGGAACTCCTTATTATTTAAGTCCAGAAATATGTGAAGATAGAGAATACAATGAAAAAAGTGATATTTGGGCTTTAGGATGTATATTATTTGAATTATGTACTTTTAATCATCCTTTTGATGCTAGAAGTCAAGCTGCTTTAATTTTAAAAATTATTAATGAACCTGTTGGAAATATTCCTAGTGATTTTAGTTCTGATTTAAAAAATTTAATTAAAGTTTTATTAGAAAAAAATGATGTTGAAAGACCTACTATGAAAGATATTTTAAGTAGAAATGATTTTCAAACTAATGCTAAAAAATATGGATTTTATAATGATGTTTATGAATTTATTCAAAAAAATATTAATATTAAAAAAATTGTTATTAAGAAAGATAATATAGGAAATAATAATAATAAATGTTCTATTAATGATAATGAAAGAATTAAATTTAGACCTAACTCTGCGATAAACAGAAAAAATGAGGGAAATGTTAATGATAATATTAAATATAGTTTTAATAATAATATTAATAATTCAAATAGTAAAGAAAAGAAAAAAGGGAATTATGGTGTAGTTAGAATTCCAAAAAATCAGAGTAATGGACATAAGAAAATTAAAATTACTCCTTCTGCTAAAAATATTAACTCTAACATTAAAATTAATAAAGAAAAACAAGATAATCCTCCTATTATTGTTTCTAATATTAATAAAATGATTGAAGAGTTTGAAAGACAACAAAAATTAAATATTGAAAAACAGGAAAAAAATAATATCAAAGAAGATAAAAATAAAGAAGATAAAAGTAAAGAAGATAAAATTAAAGAATATATAGAAATAAAAGATAAGAAAGAATATAAAGAAGAAAAAAAAGAAGAAAATTATCATCATCTTCCAAAAAGGAAATTTAAATCAGAAGATAAAAAAGGAGAAAATAAAATTGAAAATAAATTAGAAAATAAAATAGAAAATAAAAAAGATGATATAATGGAATATAAATCAACAGATTTTTTTAACAATTTAAACAAGGCAAAGCCAATAATATTAAAAGATATAGATATACCTGAAGAATCAATATCTAATTTTATTCAAATAAATAATAATAATAAAAATAAAAATGATGAAGATAAAAACTTAGAAAATAAAAAAGATGAATTTACAGAAAGTAAAATGGGAATATCAAATTTAGATCATTTACTAAATGATTATGGTAAAACAAGGGATTTAGTAAGGACAAGAGATAAAATTGTAAAAAAGGAAAATAAAGAAAATAAAGAAAATGAAGTTTTTGATATAATTGTTAATGATGATATAAATAGAAAAAATATAAAACATAATACTGAAAAAATAAATAAAAATATTAAAAGTAAAACAATTGATTCTGATAGTGATTTTGAATATAATTCTTATAATAATCAAAGTGATGATGATTCTTCTGAAAAAGAAGAAGATGAAACCGTTAAAATTATTAATAAAAAAAATATTAATAAAGATGAAAAAAATAATTATAAAGGAAAAAATGAAAAAAATAACATTTTAAAATGTATTAATGAATTAAAATGTAAATTAAAAGAAACAATTGGTGAAGATGATTATAATATTTTTATTCAAAGTTATAATAAGTTAAATGAAAATAAAGATGCTAATGAAGTTTATAAAGAAATTGAAGATTTTTTTAAAAAAAATTATTCTCAAGAAAAAATTGAAGAAGTTCATCAAATTTATTTAAGGCTTATCATTAATGCAGCTCAATTAAATAAATTTAATGAAATTTAAATAAAAAATAAATTATAATTTGTCGAAATTTTATATAAATAAATAATTTATTTGCTCAATTATTTTGATATTTTTATTAAAAAAATAATAATAAGTAAAATCTTCAAAAATCACTTTATGAATTTTTTTAATATTCTTTTTTTCAGCGTTTTTTCATTTTTTTTTTATGAAAAATAAAAAAAATTTAAAATTAATTAATTGAAAATTACATATCATTCATAGATTCTTGTAAAACTTTTTGTAAAACAGCATCTTCATCTTCATTATAATCAACTAAAGTATTATAATCAAATTTATGTCTTTTCATTAAATGACCATATAATTGAGTAATATAATTAGGATCTCCCCAAGGTTGACATAAACAAATAGGACAAACTCCCATACTATTTCTATGATTATCAGAAATATGATTTATTAAACCTTCTCTATCAAAATTTTTCATATCACATAAACTACAATTGAAAGTTTCTCTATTAACACTTAAATTGTTATTTATATTTTTTGGTTTTGGAACATGTATATTATTTATATTTTGATTTTGTATTTGTTTTACTTGTTGACAATTGTCAAAATGAATATTATAATCTTTTAAATTAAATTCTTTTCCACAATCGCATTTTATTTTTTTTGTTTCTATAATTTTTGCCAAATCGAAACAATCAAATATATCTGATTCTATAAAGTTATTTCTACAAATAGGACAACTATATTTTTTTGTGCTATTGTTTGATTTTTGAGAATCTATCACTCCTAGAATGCATTTTCTACAAAATGTATGAAAGCAATTTTTTAATCTTTTTGGTTCTATAAAAAATTTAAAACAAATTGAACATTTGTAATCATCTAAATTTTCCATTTTAGGTTGTTTATTTTAAATGTTTTTAATTAAGGAAAATAATTTTTATTACATAATTAAATGACAATATATATATTATATAGTTTATTTAAAAATTATTTATGAAACAACTCTTAAAATTTGAAATAATATTTAAAAATTAAATTGAGTTTTGTTTTTTTTATACAAAAAACATTTATTTATAAGACCCATTAAATAAACAGAATTACATCAAAAATTATTTCTTTTTTGAAAACAATCACAATTTATAAATTCAATTTTCTTTTTAATATCATTATTTTGATTAATCTATATTATTAATCATTTATTTATATTTAAAAAGACATTAATTATTTCCTCTTTTTCTTCTTTATTAAGGAAATAATATTATTATTTAATTATAAAATTTCTGAATTTATTTGTTAAAGCTTTAAACAGAATTTTTCTCATTATTAAATTTACTTTCTAAATGAGAAGAAACAATACTTTTCCATTTTAAAATTAATTTCTTATCATTTAATTTAAAAATATTTTTTTCAACTTCTTCAGATAATTTTTTTTTATCTATACCTAAAGAAATTTTCAAAGCTTTTTGAATAACATAATTGCCAAAATTATTTTTCATAATTTCAGCGATTTTTCCATTATCACAAATTTCATTAATATATTCTTTTAAAATAATTTGGTTTTTCTCAATGCATTTTTCAACAACATTAGAAGAATATTTTGACATAGATAACATAGTATATTTATTTTTAAAATTAGATAATATTTCTAAAATATCATTTAAATCCCATGATTCTATTACAATTTGAATAACATAATTACCATAAATATGTTGAATTAAAGTCAAAGCATTTTCATTTATAATTTTTTTTAATTTTTCATGAATATCTTTTTTATGAGTTAAAGATAATATTTTCTTAACAATACAAATTCCATTTATATGATTTGCTAAATTTAAAAAATTATTTTCTACAAAATCAAAAATAAATCCAGTAAATTCTTCTTCGAAACAAGAAATAATTTTTTCAAGAACATGAGTTCCATAAGTATCATAACATAATTCATTAATATAATCTTTAATAGAATTTATAACAATTTTTTTTTCATTTTTAGAAATAAGTTGTTCTATTATTCCTTGAATTGGATATGTTCCTATATTATTTATTGATAATTTAATTAATAAATTATTTATTGATAAAAGAAAATCAATTCTATCTTTTTGATTTAAAAAATTAAAAAATCTTTTACAAAAATAATTGGCATAAGGATCTATTATTAATTCAATTAATGAAGGATTGATTTCTGTAAAAATTTGATGAATTATATCACTATGAGTATTTTTTAAATAATTTTGAAATATTCTACTTCCTCTATGAGTTTTAATTATATTTACAAAATTACCTTTTAATTTATTATATATAAAATAATCTATTTTTTCATTTTTTGTTAATGCTGAATTTAATTCATATAATAATATTTCAACATGCATATTAGTTCTTTCTGGAATTGATGTTGTGAAAAATTTTTTATGAATTTGATTATTATTAATATTAAAATCTTGATTTATGAATTTATTATTTATATTATTACATAAAGTAATATTATTATTATCTGGATTTAATAATAGGTTATTATTAAATCCTATTTTTTGTATATTTAAATTTTTATTCATTGAAAAAAAATTTGGAGTAACATTATTTATATTATAATAATTTGGAATTCCATTACACATACTATTATTTATATTCATATTTATGTTATTTTCTAAAAAACAATTATTATTATTTTTTAAATCATAAGTATTTTTCCTTTGATCATCTCTTGATAAATTACCTGTATTTATACTATAATTAGTAGAATAAAAAGAAGATTTTTGATTAATTGTATTATTATTTTGAAAAAAAGAACTTTTAGGATTTTGATTATTTTGATTAATCCCATTATAATTATTTCTAAATGAATTATTAGGGGAAAATAAGCTTAAATTACTTTTATTATTATTAACATTTTCAAATTGTTCATTTTGAAAACTTATAGTAGAATATTTTTTATTACTTCTACAATAAGGAAAAAGATTATAATTATTTGTATCAATATCACTTTGACTATTATTATATGATAAATTACTAAAAATTTCATTTTCTTCAGGCAAATAAATTAATAAGTTATCTGATTCATTTTCTGAAGAAGAATCATCATCACTAAATTTAAAATTTATTTCTTCTTCATCTTCTTCTCTCATTATATCATCAAGCATTGTTTCTATTTGATTTTCTAAAACTTGAGAACGTTTCATTGATTTTTGTCTTTTATTTTTATTTTCTGTATTTTTCATTTTTTTAGTAATATATTAATTTTTAATTTATTTAATTATAAAAAAGATATTTTTTTATTAATAAATTAAATTTACAATAAGAAAAGAGTAAATATGATAATTTTTATAAAATTTTTTTTATTTTATTAAAATTAATTTTATTGTTTTTATGAATTTTATTATTTTTTTGGTTGAGTTGGTTGAATATTTTGTCTAGGTTTAGGAGCTAAATAAATCATAAAAAATCCCATAATAATTAAACTAAAATTCATCATAATATTTTTTTGGTCTGAATTATACTTTAAATTTACCCAAGATGATAAAAATAAAATCAATGAAATCCAAATTCCCCATTTTACTTTTAATATAAAAGATATTATACCAAATATCATTGAAATAAATTGAGTTAAATCTGTTGAATCTTCTATTTGAGGTGTTGGATAAAAACATATATTTTTAGGTCTTTTCGCATCACCTTTGTACATTTGAACAATTAAATAAAAATAATTTTTTATTTATTTTTTTTTAAAAAAATAAGATTTTTTTATTTTATATTTTTTGAAAAGTCTATTTAACTTGAAAATATATTATTTTATAATAATAATATTTGTTTTTTAAGAATAAAAAGGAAATAATAATGAATAAAAATTTAATATTTTCTTTTGAATTTAAAGTTTTTGAAAAATAAATACCTTTAATAAATTTATTAATTGATGGATTTATATTTAATGTAATTTTTTTAAATTAAATTATTGAAATAAAATAATTTAGTTAAACTTTCATTTGAGTTATATTTAATTTCATTTTTTCTTTTTATTAACCATCATCATTTAAATTATTTGTTATATTTAATTTTGTTTTTTTATTTTTTAATTGATCATCTTTTTAAACATTTAATTTCAATTTTTTTAAATATTATTTTTATCTAATTTAGAAAATAATTATAATTGTAATATAAGGGAATTAATATTTTTAAATTATTTTAATGTCTCTTCCTAAAATTTCTTTTTCTTTTAGCAGTCATTTTTCTAATGATAATTTATCAAATAATTTATATTCAGTTCAAAAAATGAAAAAAACTTTAAATAAAAGTATAGGAATTGGAACAAATGAAGATGAAAATGATATAATATATGAATTAGAAAATGAAAAACCAAAAGAAACCATATCAACAATTGAATTAAATCCTCCAATAATAAATCCTTCTATAATTAAATCAAAGATATCACTTAAAATACCAAATTATAAAATTAATACCAATATACAAACAAATATTCAAAATACTTTAATGAAAAGTAATAAATTTTTTTTAAAGAAAAATGATAAATTAAAAGGTCAAAGAAATACAATAATAAAAATAAGTCCTAATAGAATATTTTCAAGTAATCAAAGAAATAAAATTAAAAATATAAAATTTAAAATTAAGCTCCCAATGTCAAAAAATAAGAAAAACAAAAGTTATTTCAAAGAAATAAATACATTAAATAAGAATACATTAGAAATGCCATTATTTATGAAAAAAATATTAAATAAAGAAGAATTAGATGTTCCAAATGAAAAACCAAATATTTTAAATAATAAATTTCTAAAATCACATTTTAGTTTTCGTCCAAGAAATGTTTCAGTAAGACATAATTATATTAATTTTAATAATGAAGAAAATAAAAAAATAGTTTCTGATGATAAATCATTAATTGGAAGTTTAGTTAATCAAACTAATTCTAATTTTAATAATAAATATAAAATTCAATATTGGTCAAATAATAATAAAAAAAGAGAGCAAATTAAATATTGTTTTAATTTAATTAAAAATGGTACAAATTTATCTTCTATTGATTATATGTTAAATGGTCCTAAAGAAATAACATTTTATGAAATTCCATCTTTAAATTTAACTTATGAAGATGATAATTTTTTATCAAAGAAAATAAAATTAAAAGGAAAAACAGTAACAATAAATAATTTAGAACATATTAGACCTATAACTTCTAATACTAATAGAATTCAAAAAATAAATGATTGATAATAAATATATTATCTATTATATAGTTTATTTTTTTATTTTTAAATTAAAAATAAAATTACTATTCTTAATACAGAAATTGAAAAAAAAATTTTATTAATTTAAAAATCTTAAAAAAAATTCAAAAGATGATTGTTTAATATTCCCAATTAATTAGGAAGATCTGATTTTAAAAAGAAAATTTTAAACTAAATATTAAAAACTATATATAATCTATAATAAGTGATTTCTTTTTCTTTTATATTAATGAGAGATAAATCACAAAGGATAAATTTTGTTTCTTACTATAATGAGTTATTTATATTTTGACAGGTTAAATTTGATTAATGTTAAAAAAATTGTTATGAACTAAAGATAAAATTTCTTTTTTAAAAATAAATACTAAAAAACAGATTTTATGAATAATGAAGACACAATTAAATGAGTTTTTAATTAAAAAATTGTTGTTGATTATGAATATTATATGAAGATAAAAAAATAATTAATTATTATTTTAATTTATCTCAATTTTAAATGAGATAATTTTAATTTTTCTAAAAGAAAAAAATATAAATGTAAATTTACATTAATAATTATATTAAATGACTATTCTAATGATTATATTTATTAAATTATTTATTCGAACTAGTAATTAAATCTTTATATCTACGCCCATATATTAAAGCATATATGAGATTAAAATAAACTAAACAAAACAAAAGAAATAAATGAATAGAATTGTAAAAATATTTATAATTTATCATTATTTTCATTGGTAATAGTTTCAAAATAAAAAGAAATATTTTCATCAGAATCATTATCATTATTAAAATAATTATTATTTTCATTTATATTATCACTAATATTTAACAATTCATTAAAATTTAAATCAAACATTTTATTTTTTTCCAAATTATCCAAATCATCATCTTCATTACTATAAATAGAAAAATTACAATTTTCATTCGAATTATCAAAATTAGTATCTTCATTACTTAAAAAGCTTAAATCTTTTTTGAAATTATCAAAATCAAAATTATCATTATTAATAACATTTTTTCTATATTCACCAGCTAATCTTTTATTATGACAAGAGCAATAAAAAGGTAAACTAATACAATTTTTAAATTCATCAAAACAATAAAATTTATAAAAATAATTGATTGAAAAAATCATTCCTTTTTCAATAGCACATGGAATATGATAATAATGTTTACATTTTGGATGATTACATTTAATTACTGCTTTTTCTTTTGATAACTTTTCATTACAATATTTACAAGAACATTTAAATCTCCATTTTCTTATATTTTTTCTATTATATTTTTCCATATTATTTTCTTCATATATTTCTGGAATTAATTTTACACAAATATCATGATAAAATGTATCGTTTTCTTCATTATAAAATAATACTCCATTGTTTAATGAACATATGAAACATTTACATTCTTCTATTTTTTTATTTATTTCATTTGAGATTTTACATCTTTCACATTTGAAATTATCAAAATTTTTTATGGAATTTAACGGTTTTTTATAACAACTAATATGAAATTTACAATTGCAAATTGAACAAGAAATTAATTTATCTTTACTATATTTTTTATATTCAAGACAAATTTGGCATCTTTCAATTTTAGGTAAAGGATTTTGATTCTTTCTTCCTCTTAAAGTTTTTTTTTTTATACAATGATTTAAAGATTTTAAATCTAAAGTATTTGAAGATTTACTTAACTTATCTTTATTTATTCCTTGGATAATTAATGAAGGATTTTTTTCTTTTAATTTGTTTATTTCTAAATTTGAGTTCGCGTTTTTCATTTTTTTTTTATTTTTCTTTTTGCGTTTTTAAGTATTTATATAAGTTAAATATATTATATAATTTTATTTATTTATATTTATATTTTACTTTTTTCTTTTTTCATATGTTATTAATGATAATATTGTTTAATTCTTTTTAATAATTTTTCCTGTAAAAGATATTTTTATATTGATTATAATAAAAATTTCGTACAAATTATTCATTTAATTTTTTTTTATAAATATGTCTTCTTTGTAATAATATTGTAAATCAAAATAACAATTTACAATTAGTTTATTTACTAAAATATAAACAATGAAAATTTCTTCTAACTTCCAAATTTAAAAACTATAAATTGGAAATGAATTGCTTCTTATTAAATTGATATTATTTTTACTTGTTTTAAAATATTTTTCAAATGAAAATTTTAACATTAAATAAAAAGTAGAAAAAAATAAATATAAAACTTTTTTTTAAGAAAAATAGAATAGATTAGAAATTTTTTGTTGATTCAATAATTCTATTTGTTATAAAGTTTTTTCTATTAAACCAAATAAACATTCGTTTGAATATTTTTTTTCATCCAAAAAAATATTAATATTAAAAATTGTTTAAAATGATAAATAATAAATATTATTTATTTTTTCTTTTATTAAATTTTCTATTTTTTTTTGTTTTCTATCGTTTTTTAACGAATATTTTGTTGAATAATTTAATTTTTTTTATCAATTTATTCATTGAATAAACTAATTTTAATTTGATTCTTTTAAATGTTTTTATGTTTAATTTCTTTTTCATTATTGTTTTTTCATTTCAATATTTTAAAACGAAAAATAAGGAAGAATTAAATTCTCAATTCCCTTTATACTTTTTTAAAATTATTATTTTTATTTATTATTAATTATTTATCATAAAATAAATCATAAAAAATTAATTAATCATGTTTATTATATAAATGAAATTTTCTAAATTAATTAATGAGTTTTAAAATATTGAAAAAAAAAAAATATATCATTAAAAAATATGATTTAAATTATCCAACAACTTTATCTTTAACATCATTATAAGCATCAATAATTTTATCTTTAACGTCTTCTCCAAATTCTCCTGCTTTTCTCATAAATTTTTCAGTTTTTGTTTCTCCAGGATGTGCTAAATCATCTAATTTATCTTCAGCATTTTTTTTAACTTAAAAAAAATTAAAAAAATATCTTTTTTACATCTCCGTAAATTTAAATTCCCTGAATCTTCTTGATTATAACAGTTACCCATTTAATTAATGTATTTTTTAATTTTTTGCAATAAAAAAATTAAAAAAAAATTTATGGAAAGAATTTTAAAATATAATTGATGTAATTATTTTAAAAATGAATATATTAATAATATTCATTTTAATATTTCCTTTTATTTTTTCTTCAATAATTTTTCCATTTAAAACAAGGAAAATGAAAGATAATTTATCTCATGAAGAAACATTAAAAAATTTATATTTGAATAAAGAAATAATAAACATAACAATAGGAGAACCAAATCAAATAATAGAAGCAACAATTAATTTAGAAAAATATGATTTTTTCTTTTTACAAAATTTAGATAATGTAAATTATTATGATTCAAAAAAATCAAAAAATTCATTTATATTAGATAAAAGACTTTCTCCTTTTATAGATTCACCTTTTAAATATGGACTTTATGCACAAGATTCATTAACAATAAAAACATTAAAAGAAACAATAAAGTTAAATAATATATCTTTTGTAATTGGTATAAATTCAACATTAAATGATTATGCTAATATTGGATTAAATTTTTATGATTCTTCAGAAGATGAAAATATAAATTTTTATTTTCAAATTCAAAATAAAAGTGAAGAAAAGATTAAAACAATGACAATAAAATATAATAATGATTTTGAAGGAGAATTAATATTTGGAAATTATACTGTTGATTATAATCCTTGGAAATATAATAAAAATAATTTAGTAAGTTCTAATGTTGATATTATTCATCAAAATAATCAAGGATGGAAAATTTATTTTGATATTATTAAATTTGATAATGAACAATATAATGGGAATAATCATATTACTTTTTCTCTTGAAAATGGGTTTATTAAAGGTCCTATTGAATTAAACAATATTTTTTTAAAAAACGTTTTTATTCAAGATAAATGTAATAAAATTATTTTAGAATCTATTATGACTTTTTATTATTGTGATGATGATGTTAGTTTTATTAATTTTCCTAATTTGTATTTTTATAATAGAGAAATGAATTATACTTTTTCTTTACAAAAAGAAGAATTGTTTATTAAGAAAAATGGAAAAATTTATTTTTTGATTTATTTTCTTGAAAAAAATAAATTCTCAAATTGGATTTTGGGAAAACCTTTTTTAAAAAAATATCAATTGTTTTTTGATTATGAGAAAAAGAAAATTGGATTTTATACTCCTGATAAAAAAAAGAATGATAATTTAACTAGTAAATTAAATGTAATAATTATTTTAATTATTGTGATTTTTGTATTATTGTTTATACTTTATAAATTTCATTATAATCAAAAAAGAAAAAGAAGAATTAATGAAGTTGATGACAATTATAATTATATGACTTCTCTTAACACTGAATAATATTAAATAATTTTTTAATTTAATGTCATATAATAAATTAAAAAGAAAAAAAAGGATAAATAATATGAAATCAAATAAAAAAAGGTATTTTGCAAAAAAAAATTTCCTAAATTTAGAGATCAATCAAATGTTCAAAATATTCTTTTTCGTAAATATCAAGAAGAACATACTCATTTTTTTCTCTTAAATTTTCATTTTGAATGATTTCTTCAACATTATCTTGAAAGATAAAATTAAACTTTTCATAAGGTCTAGTTAAAAATCTAGAATAAGCTAATTCTTCACTACTTTTTCTAGCATCTTGTTCTCTTTTTAAACAAGAATCAATGAAGCAAATACTTTCAAGAGAAATTTTATTTGTTTGACTAATAGGAACAGTATATTTTCCTTTTCTAATATTTTCATGAAGAACTTTCATAAAAGTTTTGTTTTTGAAAGCATAAGGTTCAATAAAAGGATGATTTTCAAATAATAATTTATAAGATAGAATTCCTAAAGACCAAATATCAGTTTTATCACTTTCAGTTTTTTTAATATCTCTAATTTTATCAATAATAATAATAGGATCCATATAAGTTGGTGTTCCTCCTATTCCACTTCCATCATCAGAAGCTCTATATTTAGCTAAACCAAAATCTGATATTTTTACTTCACATTGAGTTAAATCTAAATTTTCTAATGCTTTCTCATTTTGAAATTTTAATAATATATTTGCCGGCTTTATATCATGATGGGTTATTCCATTCCTATGTAGACAATATAATCCATTTGTTATTCCTTTTATTATTATTAATGCATCTTTTTCTGATATTTGCCTATTAAATTTATTTCTATAATTTTTAGAAAATGCATTTAAATCTCCTCCATTACAATATTCAAATATCATGTACATATGATTATCTACATCTGTTAATCCATGAAATTTTACTAAGTTTTCATTTTCAAATTGAGTGGCTATTAATATTTCATTTTGAAATGCTGTCATCTCTTTTTGATTTGTTCTTACTAGTTCTGGAACTGATTTTGCAGCATATTTTGTTTTTTTTAAATAATCACCTTTCTCATACGCTGGATATACTGTTCCAAATCCACCTTTTCCTATTATGTTTTCATTCATTTCTATTATAAATTCTGTTTGGTTGGATTCCATTTTTTTTTTGTTATCTATTTTTACTTTTTTTAATATATTTAAAATACTTTTTAATTATTATCTATTCAATAAAGAAAAAAAAATAAATTTTTTCATTAAATTTTCTCAGTGAACATATTATAATCAATTTTCTCAGAGTTCATTTTTTTAACTCTTTTTGCAAGAGAATAAAACAGCCAAATAAGGAAAAAAATAAGTAAAATAAGACAGACAATGACAGTCAAATAAAATCCTTTTCCAAAATGAAATTCTTTCTTAGGATTAGTAGGATAAATATCTTTTTGATTATCATCATATTTTTGAGGATCATCAAGATCATCAGGATCATCAACAGGATAAGGATCATCTTCCCATCCAGGAATAACATCATCTTCAGGATCAATTATATATTCTAAGTTAGATATTTGATTTAAAAAAACTTTAGACAAATCATTTTCTTCTTTTAATTTTTGTTGTGTTGATTTTTTCATTTTTTCTAATTCTTTCTTTGATGCTCTTATTTCACTTCCTATTTTATATATGAAATATCTATCTTCTGTTATTATTGTTATAAATGATTTTTTTAAATTAGAATTTATATTTTTTGATATTTTATCAGTAAGTGAATTTATAAATGATGATAAATATTCTTCATCAATTGAAGGTGTGTCTAATTTTTTTATTAGGAAAAAATATCCATATATACTCCATTGAGAATATAAGTGAACTAAATTTCTTTCTAAATTATCCTTTGATTCTGATGAAAGAAGATTATCTGGATCCATTAGAAAATAATAATTTGTTGATTTTGGCTTATTTTTTAATGTGTATTCCCATAAGGAATCTAATGACCATGCTTTAATTATTGTTATAAGGAAAGGGATTAAAATATATTTTTTCATTTTTTTTATTTTTTTTTAAAAATAATATATCTTTTAATCAATAATTTTGACTTAATATTTGTATCAATTTAAAAAATCATCAAATAATTTCAAATTTAAAGCAAAAGAATTTGCAAAATGAAGATATTCAAGAATGTTTCAAACAATATAATAAAAAAAAATAAAATAATTTATAAAAAAACAAAAAAAAATAAGATATAAATATTAATTAATATAAACAATTCAAATTGCAAATAAAATTAAAGTAATTAAAGGAAAAAGTATTTTAGAATTAAGAAAATTAATAATTGAAAAAGAAAACCACTTTATATTCTATTTTAAAAAATCTTTTCCTTTTATAAAAGATTCAGAAACTAATATAATTCATTAAAATGAAAATTTCAATTTTACATTATTTATTTATTTATATATATTTTTAAAAATTTTTTTGAAAGAAAGAAAGAATTCTTATAATTCATTATGATATTATTAATTTAAATATAGAATAATCAGTTCTTCTTCATCTTATTGATGTTTCTTTTTTAGGCAAAAAAAAATGATATTATTCTTAAAACTAGAAAATATAATTGAAATTCCAAATAAAAAACTGAATTTCGATTGTTTGGTTATTTGTAAAATTCATCTTTTAAATCATTTAGTGTTATATAAATAGTATAAGAATAATTTATTTTATATTTTATTTATTTAATTCTCATTTATAATATTATATTTTTCCATTGTTTTGAAATTAAAAAAATGATAATCATAAAAAATTAAAAAAAAATAATTTTTAATTTTCAGTTATTTTTATTGAAAATTTTTTAAATCTTTCATAAAGTCTAAAGTAACGTTATTATTAACCAAAAAAAAATTCCTTCCAACAATAAAAAAATTTAAAAAAAACAATTAAATATTTTAAAAAAAAAAAGAATTCAAAAAATTAAATACCAAAAAAAAATATTTTTAAATTTCATCATCAACACCAGAAAGTAAGCTTTTAATATTTTGTTTTTTGAAATTTCCAACTTTATCAACGAAAGTATCAATAGTTCCATTAACCATATTATTAGTTTCTGCCAAATTTTTTAAATCCTCCATTTTAATTCTTTTAAGATTGGTAGTATAATCATAATTTTGAGTAATAAAATCATATTTAGAAGAAATAGCAGAATATTCTTCAGCTAATAATTTATTTCTATTTCTATTTAAATCATTATCAGTTTTTTCTTTTCCAATTTTTGCTTTTAATTCTTCATTTTGATTTGTTAACTCTTCTAATTTTGTTCTTAAATCTGTTAATTCTTTCATTTTTTCATCAGTTGATTCTGTTAATTCTTGTCTTTTTTCTTCAAAATGTCTTAATTGTATTTTTTTTAATATAATTTCATTTGTATATTTCTTTATATTTTCTAATATTTTTTGAAGATTATTTTCTTGATCTGTTATCTTTTCATTATGATCATTTAATTTATTATTTAAATCTTGTATTTCTTCTGAATTATGTTCTTTTACTTTTTTCTGAATTCTAATTTGATTTAATTGATTTTTAGCATCAATTTCATGTCTTAATTCAACATTTAAATCAACGTATTTTTTTCTTTCATTAATAACATCATTTTTTTTTTTAACAATATAATCATTAACAATTTGCATTCCTTCGGCTTGAGTATTAAATTCTAATAATTTTTTTTCAAGATCTTTAATTTTTGTTTTATAACCTTCATTTTTTTCTAATTCAGTTTTATAATAAGGTTCTTCTGTTGTTATAGCATCTTTTTCTTTAATTTTATTATTTGTTTCATCATAAACTTTAATTTTTAAAGCAGTCATATCTTCAACTAGTTTCATTTCTCCTTCAAAATTTTCTTTTGACATTTTATCCATTTCTGTTCCTGAAGTTATTTCATATTCTAAATCTTCATTTCTTTTTAATTCATTATTTAAATTATTTTTTTGTAAATTATTATTTGCTTCTAATTCAACTCTTTCATTATTTTTAGAAATAAAATCTCCATTTAAATTATTTAATTTTTCGTTTCCTTTTTGAGAATATTCTTGTAATTTTAAATAAGCATCTTTTTCTAATTTTTGTAAAGTATCTAATCTAGCTTTTAAAGAAACATTTAATCCAGTAACTTCTCTTTTTTTATCATTTAATTCTAAAATTTGATCTTCCATTTTTTTTCTCATTCCAGCATATTTAGTTTTTAATTGTAAAATATGAGTTGAAGGATCTCTTTCGTCATTAAATAATTGAGTGAAACCTCCACTTTTTTGTATCTCTGCTTCTCTTTCTTTCATTAATTTTAATTCCATTTCCATAAAGTATATTTGCTTCTTTAGATTTTCTATAAATTCACTTTCTACTTCCTTTCGATCTTCTAATCTTTTTCTTTGATTCTTTACTCCTGTCTTATTATTTGATTCTCCACTCTCACGATTTTTCCATAAAGTTACTTTTGATTTATTTATTTGATTCATATCTACTGTGCCTATTTGTTTTTTTTGGTTTTATATATTTTTTATTCTTACTGTTTGGATAGTATCTCTGGGAGCTTGACATTTTTTTTTTTATTGTTTTTTTTGGGATTTTTATTCTTAAATTTTATTTATTTTTTTTAATTTTTATCGCTTGGTTTTTTCATTTAGGTTTTATTTTTATTTTTTTATTTTTGAATATTATACATTGTTTAATTTTTTATCATAATAAAATTTATATATACGTATTTATTGAATTCAAGCATTAAAAAAATAAATTAAAAAAGAAAAGGTTACAAAGTAAAATTCTTTGTGAAATAAAAATTAATTCTATTCATTAATTAGCATTTATTTATAAATTAAATAATAAAAAACTATTGTAAATTATAATTAAAACATATCTTTAAATAAGTTAATAATGTAAAGAAAGACATAATTCTTTTCTTAAAAAGAAAAGAGAATTACAAATTAATAATTAAATTTCATAATTTTAGTTTTAAATATAAATAATTAATGTCATTTGTTTCTGATTCTTCAAATAGTAACAATAAAGATATAGATTTATTAAATGAAGAAACTTCTAAAACTTCAAATCAAGAACATGATGAATTAAAAACTGAAAAAAAGAAGAAAAGAATAATTAGAAAGAAAAATAGATATCAAGAATTATTAGAAGATACTTTTCTTTTTCATATAGGAGAAAAAAAGAAAAGTAATAATTTTCCTCAATTAAATGAAGAAGTAAGGAAAATGTTAAATAAAAAAAGAAGCACATCAGAAAATGATAAAATAATAAAAACTGAATCAAATGTTATAAAAAAAACTTCAATAATTTTTCATGGAGAAAATTATGAAAAAACATCATCTCCTGCAAATTTTATGAAATATAATTTTGATTTTGTTCAAAAAGAACAATATAAATCAAATAAAGTGATTACAAATAAAGAAAGACAACATGTTAATTTTCCTTTATTACCTTCCATAATTTCAAAAATGAATAAATTATGGGATATTCCAAAAAATATTTGGAATCCTTCGCTTTATCAAAATAATATTTCTCTTAAAGAACTTTTAAATCAAATTGAGAGAATTTGGCCGAAACATTTTTATTCTTTTAGAGAAGATTTAGCTCTTGATATTATAAGGGATAAAAATTATAAAGTTGATAATATTTGTTCTTTTATTCAAAGTAAAGATTTTCTTCTTTTTCTTCAAAAATTGAAAAAGAAAAATATAAAAGATTATGTCTTTTAAATTTATTTCAATATTTGTGCATATTATAATATATATCTATATATAAATATTAAGTCAATGGATTTTAATTATTTTTTTATTTTTTTGAATAAATTATAATTTTAAAACTAATATGAATAACACAAATTCTAATAAAGAAGATTTAAAAATAAATAATGATGAAGGTATTTTTTATGATAAACCTCAATATGATAATGAAATTACTTTATCTCGTTTAGTTCCAGTTAATTCAAAAGGAACAAAATTTATGATTGGCAAAGGAGCTTTATGTGAAGTTTATATAGCAAAAGATTATGTTTCAGAAAAAATTTATGCAGTTAAACAAATGGAAAAAAAATTTATTTTAAGTACTTTAAAAACTTTACAAACTATTTATGATGAAATTGAAATACAAGGAAGAATATTTCATCCTAATATTGTAAAATTATATAATTATTATGAAAATACTACTTCTATTTATATGATTATGGAATATGTTAATAATGGAAATTTATATTCTATAATTCGAAGAAAAAAAGCTTTAAGTGAATATGATGCTTATAATTATTTTTATCAAGTTTGTAAATCAATATATTTTTTACATAAAAATAATATCATTCATAGGGATATAAAAGCAGAAAATATTTTAGTTGATGATAAAAATAATTGTAAATTATGTGATTTTGGTTGGAGTGTTATTTTAAATAAAGATTATGGTAGAAAAACTTTTTGTGGTACAATGGAATATATGGCACCTGAAATAATAAATAATGAAGAATATGATAAATCTATTGATATTTGGTCTTTAGGTGTTCTTCTTTATGAATTAATTCATGGATATAATCCTTTTGATACTGAAGAAAAACAAAAAGAAAAATTAAATATTTTAGTTCATAATATTATTAATGAAAATTATAAAATTAATGAAAATGTTAGTAAAGAATGTAAAGATTTAATTGATAAAATGTTAGAGAAAGATCCTAAGAAAAGAATTAAAATTGAAGAAATATTAATTCATCCTTTTATTATAAATAATAAATATTTAAATAAGGAAAATGTAGATGATGATGAATTAAAAATTAATACTCCTTATATAAATAATTTTCATTGTACTCCTGATAAAGAGAAAAGCATATTAAGAAATAAAACATATATTCCAAATGAAATTAAAATGTGTAAAACTTTCACTTCAATTGATATAAATAATGACAATATTATTCATAATAATCATCATGAAAAAGTTTTTAGTAAAGATAAAATAAAAAATTTTACTAAAAGTCTTTTATTTGATGATGATGAAAATGAAGCACCTAAAAAAGATGTAATATCTGCTAAAAGTTCAAAAAATTTACCTACAAAAAAACACCTTGATAAAATTAAACCAGTTAAATTAAAATTTCAAATGGATGTTCCTAATAATAAAAATGTTAATACAACTCATAAATTTAAAAAAAATAGATCTGTTAATTTTTTTAATTCTCCTAATGATGATAATAAAATAGTTAATATAAAAAAATTAATTGTAAATAATAATAATAATAATAATAATCCTATTATTGTACAAGATATTAAAAAGAGTAATTTAAAGATTCATCATTTGAAAAATGTTAAATCAGATGAATTTATAGAACCATCAATGTTTGAAAATTTAGCAATTTGAATTTTGAATTTTTTTATTAAGTATAATATAAATATTAATTTTTAAAATCAATTAAATTGATTTATTTTCAAATTTAAATTTGTTTAAATAAGATAAAATAACTAATAAATTAGTATTCAGGTATATATAAAAATTAAACAATTTTAAAAATAAATTAAGATAAGATTTAAATCTATTATTTCGATAATTTCTTTTAAATCCAAAAACCCTTAAATTAAAAAAAATATTATTTTTAAAAAAAAAAATAAAAAATAAATTATAAAAAACCAATATTATAAAAAAATAAAAATGGAAGACATTCTCCCAAACGAATCAGAATGTAAAGAAATATTAGAAAAGCAGCCAAATCTATCTTTGCAGAAATTTTCAACAATAGACTCAGGTGAGGTGAATCCACTAACAAAGGAAATAATGTCTCGTCAAGCAACAATGAACATAGGTACAATAGGTCACGTGGCACATGGTAAGACGACATTAGTGCGGGCAATATCAGGAATCCAAACAATTCGTTACAGAATAGAAAAGGAGCGTAACATAACATACAATTTAGGATATGCTAATGCTAAATTATATAAATGTCCAAAATGTGCTCCACCAGAATGTTATAAAGCATATGGAAGTGAAAAGGAAGATTTAACAAAATGTGAAGTTTGTGGTTCTCTTATGACTTTATTAAGACATGTCTCTTTCGTTGATTGCCCTGGACATGATATTCTTATGGCTACTATGCTTAATGGTGCAGCAGTTATGGATGCTGCTTTATTATTAGTTGCTGCTAATGTTCCTTGTCCTCAACCTCAAACTAGTGAACATTTAGCTGCTGTTGAAAATATGGATGTTAAGAATATTATCATTGTTCAAAATAAAATTGACATTGTTATTAAAGATAACACTGCTAAAGATCAATATAAACAAATTAAAAAATTCGTTCAAGGAACTTATGCTTCTACTTCACCTATTATCCCGATTAGTGCTCAATTAAAATATAATATTGATGTTGTTATACAGTATCTATGTCAATTACCTGTTCCTAAAAGAGATATTACTAGTCCTCCTCGTTTTATCGTTGTTCGATCTTTCGATGTGAATCACCCAGGTGAAGAATCACAGAATTTAAAAGGAGGAATAGCAGGAGGAACATTAGTAAGAGGAGTCCTTAAAGTAGGAGAAGTAGTTGAAATTCGTCCAGGAAGTATAGTAAAGGATGCAAATGGTGATATTAAAATAACAAAAATTTTCACTAGAATTGTATCTCTTCAAGCAGAGAAAAATAATTTAATTTATGCTATTCCAGGAGGATTAATTGGAGTTGGATTAAAAATTGATCCTCATTTAACAAGAGGAAATCGTTTAGTTGGAAGAATTCTTGGTCATCCTGGAAAATTACCTGATATCTTTTCTAAAGTCGATGTACGATGTCATTTATTGAGAAGATTACTTGGAGTAAGGCCTAAAGAAGGAAATAGAAATTTGGAACATGTAGGTGAACTTAGAAGACAAGAAGTACTTCTACTTAATGTTGGAAGCACCAGTGTTGGAGGAAAAGTCATCAAAATTAATGGAGATAATCAAGAAGAAATCACTTTCGAATTAATGAATCCTGTTTGTGCTGAAATTGGAGAAAAAATTGCCATTTCGAAAAAAATTGAAAAAAGTTGGAGACTTATTGGATGGGGAGAAGTACTTAGAGGAGAAATTATGGAATCTGAAAAAGATGAAAGTTAAATTTTTTTTTCAATTATAATAAAGATAAATTATTGAAAAATTTATTTTTTTATTTTTTTTTGATTTGAAAATATATATAAAAATATTTTAAAATAATTTTTTTTCGATTTAATTTTTTCTATAATAAATATTATATATAACATATTTTTAATTAAAATACTTTTTTTCTAACATTATTCATATCAATAAAACAAAAAAAATTTAATTACGTGAAAAATCATACTAAATATTTTAAATTTAATGAAATATGAATAAGAATTTCAATAACATTATAATTTTTAAAATGAAATGAAAAAATATTATCTTTCTAATTCTCTTTTTACTATTTTTAATAATATTATTAAATATATTGTTATTTTTTTATTCATTAATTTGTATTTAATTGATTATTATAAAAAAAACATTTGATTCTAATTATAATTATCTTTTTCTATATTTCTAATTTAAAATAATATTTAAATAAAATTATATTTAAAGAAATTCCTATTTGTTAATTTTGAAGAGTTATATATATTTCTAAATATATATATGATTAAATAAATTTATTTAAAAGAGTATTAATTTAATTCTATGAAATCATAAAAAATAGAATTTTCATAGAATTCTTTTATTTCAACATTATTAGATTTTTTCCCATAATAAATGTGTCCATAAGCAAAAATTTTATTTGATAATTCAGATAATTCAATCTGCTTATTTAATATTTCATAAATTACATTAATAATTATATTTATTGTATTTTTCGCAGAATCTATTTTTTCTTTTTTATTTAAAAAACTTATAATTTCTCCAAAATCAATAATTATATCATCTGATAATCCTCTAAAATGTTTTATTATTCTATAAACATTTCCACTTATATTTATAATTAATTTATTTTCTTCAAATTGTTTTTGTGAAAAAGAATTTATAATAAACCAAAATTTATCATTTAAACTTTCAATTATTATTTCTTTTTTTTCATTAAGTTCATTATAAATTAAATTAATAATTTCAGAAAATGAAATTTTATTTTTAAAAAATTTTTCTTTTAAATCATAAGACAATATACTATCATAATATTTTTCAAAATCAAATACATTATAAATTACAAAATTTTTAGTATATTTTTCCCCTTTTAAATTACTTAATTTAGCTCTTAAATCATTTATACTTTGCCAATTAAATAATTCTTTAATTTCCATAATATCTTCTTCATTTTGTTTATAATAATCTTCAATTTTATTTTCAAGAGAAATTTTAACATCATTTATTTTATTTGAAATTTCATTTAATTTTTTTTCAAAGTCAAAATCATCTAATTTAGAAACTAAAGTTTTAACTTGAGAAGTAACAAAATCTCTAAAAATAATATCATCTGTATTTGTTCCAGTAAATTCTTGTTTAAAATTTGTTATACTCAATGTTTCATCATTTGTTTTTGAAATATTATCATATTGATCTATTTGATTTATTTCATTATCGCTTTTTTTATTTATTATATTTTGATATTTTTCTGTTGGCTCTGTTTGACTTATTGAATTTATTTCTATTTCTCTTATATTTCCATTTTTTGAAAATATATTTTTTTTCTTTTGAAAATTTTTATTTCTGTTATGGAAATTATTTTGATTATAATAATTATTATAGTTATAGTTATTCGACATATTTAATTAAATAATTAATTCAAAATAAAAAAAATAGTATTCAATTTTAAATGTTTTATTACTTTTTTTAAATATTATTTTTCTTTTAACCTATTTTTTTTGGTTTTTTTAAAATTGAATTTATTTATTATTAAACAATTATTTTTAAATCTTTTTTAACCAGGAATAATAACATTAACATTTCCATTTTGATATTCAATTTCTTGATTATTACCATTAGTTAATTGTTCAATGTTTGGTATTATATTATCAAAATTATCAGATTTATCATAATATATTTGATTTGCTGAATTTGATGGTAAAGGCTATAATTATTTATTTATAATTTAATTTTTTTTACTGTTTTTTTATAATTATATTTTTTCTTGCTGTTTATCTCTATCATTTCGTCTTCTCGTTCTCCATTTAAACAATCACAATTATTTCCCATTTTTTTATAATTAATGAATTAAATTTTAATTTATTTTTTTATTTCAATTCTTTATTATTTAAAAACCAATTTATGGATGATTTTATTCAATATAAAGATGAAAATCCAAATGAACCAATAGATTTATCAATTTTTAAAGATCATATAAAATTAACTTTTTTAGAAATGATAAAATCAATGCCAAAAGTAGAAAAAAGATTAGTTTTAGAAAGATCTTTAATTCCTAAATTAGATTTTTTTATAAATGATATTTCAATTATAAGAGAAGAACAAGTAAAAAAAGAAATATATTATATGGGAAAAACAATAAATGTAGATTCAGAAGTAATGATATTTTTAGTTCCAATACAGTTATTATATTTGGTTGAAATTTTAGGAATTATAGATAAATATTTTAAAGAAAGTCAAAGTTCAGTGAATTTAGTAAATAATCAATCAATAGAATTTCATATAATTTTTGTTCCATCAATAGATTCTCAATGTTTATCAATTGTAAGAAAAAGTCAATATTATCCTTTTATAAGAATTCATAATTTAAATATGGATATTTTTACTCTTGATTATGATTTAATATCATTAGAATATAATGATGTTTTAAAAGATTTATATATTGAACATAATTATAATTGTATATCTTCTTTAAGTAGATGTATTTTAAAATTTCAAACTCTTTTTGGTAAAATTAAATATCAATATATTAAAGGAAGTTTAGGAAAAAAATTATATGATTTTATGAAAAAAGATGAAGAAAAAATTAATTTTCAAACAAATTCTACAATTTTAGGTTCTTTTTTTTTTGATAGAGAAGTTGATTTTATTACTTTATTTTGTAGTCAAGGAACTTATGAAGGTTTAATTGATGAAACTTTTAATATTAATTTAAATTCAATTAAAATCCAACCTAAAATATTAGAAAAAGATGTTAAAAAAGATTTAATAAAATATAATTTAAGTCATTCAAATAAATTTTATTCATTAATTAAAAATTATAATTTTAATAAAATACGAGTATTTCTCCCAAACAGATTATTATTACATAGTAGAATAATTGAAGAAGGAAAAAAAGAAAGAGATTTAAAGAAAATTCAAAAAGGATTAGAAAAAATAAAATTAATGAAAGAAGAAAGACAATCATTAACTGATAATATTAACATAGCAGATTATTTATCTCAAAAACAAAAGCAACCTTTTTATAGATTAGGATTAGTTTTTGAACAACAATTATTATTCGGAGTTTTACCGAATCAATTACATGAATTTTACTCTGATCATCTTTCTAAAAAAAATAATAAAAATTTATTTTTAAGATTATTATGCTTAGAAAGTTTATGTTTAAATGGTTTAAAAACAAAATATTATGAAAATTTAAAAAATGATTATATAAAGACTTATGGTTTCCAAGAAATTTTTTTATGGAATAATTTAGAAAAATTAAATATTTTAAAAAGAGATGATAAAAAATTTCCATATTTTAAAGTTTGTAAAAATTTAAATTTAATAAGTGAAAATGTAGATATAATGGAAGAAAAAGATATTTCTTATGTATTTGGAGGATATTCTCCAATAATAATAAAATTAATAGAAAAGGCAGTTACAATTGGATGGAGAAAAATAACTAATTCTTTAGATGATTTACCTGGTGAAACTTATTTTCCTGAAAATGAAAGTAATATTATTAATTCAGAAGGTAAAAATTTTATTTTATTAGTGTTTATTGGAGGAATTACTTATTCTGAAATTGCTGCTATTAGATGCTTGAATAATCAATTAAAAAATATTAATTTTATTATTCTTACTACTAATATTATTAATACTAATAAATTTTTTCAAAGTTTTAATACTTTTAATGTTGAAGAAAATGAACAAATGAGTTTTAAAGAATTTTATGATAAAATGAATAAAAACAATATTAAAAAAAAATAATTTATTATTAGAAAAAGTATATTTTAGAAGTTTTAAAATTTAATTTAATTTACAATTTATAATTTTTATAAAAATAAAAAGACATTATTTAAAAATTTATATTTTTTATAATTTGGAAAATTATTGTTTTTGAATATTAAAAATAAATTCACAATTTCTTTTGTCAATTAATTTATAAAATATTCCTTTTACAATTTGTTTATATTTTCAATAAATTGTTTTAATGTTTTTTATTGAATTCTTGAATTTTAAGTTTATGAATAATATATTTATCATATAAATTATCGACTTTCTTTTTAACTAAATTAATATCTTTTTTAATTTTCAAACCAAATTTTTCTTGAACTCCTCTTTCTTTGAGATTTTTTTCGAATATATAAGAATTATCTAAATATTCATTAGTATCATCAAATTGAGTATTTCTCATATCGAAAGATTTTTTGTCATCTTTCTTAATTACAGTACTTTCTTTATAAAAATCATCATCATCTTTTTCATCGAATAAATCATCTTCATTTTGTAATAAAGTAATTAATCTACTTTTTCCAGTTACAACACTTCTTCTTAAATTAATAGTAGAATGTGTTTTATTTAAATGAATAATATGAGTTTTATTTCTAGTAAAAATATTATTTAATAAATTTAAAGTATTTGTTCCAGCAATAGCAGATTCAGAAATAGCTAAACTGCCTTTATTTACTTTTGAAACTGATTCTTGTTTATGTTTTTTTATTAAAACTGATAATGGATTTTCTTCTGTTTTTGTTTCTGATTGATTTATTTTTTTTAAATTTGATTTAAAATCAACATTAACTTTATTCATATAATTTTGAAATTTTAATTCTAATGAAGGACCATTTTCTTCTTTTGAAAAAGAAACTATTTTAGGTTGTCCATTTCCTTGAATTTGAGTTAGAAGATTCTCATAAAATGAATTATTTAATCCATAGACATTCTTTGAAAAATTTTCTTTATTAAATAAATGAAATTGTTTTTTAAAATTTTTCACAAAAGCATCATAATCTATTATATTTGGATATATCATATTTGTATCATGAATTTTATCTTTTTCATAATTTGGTTTTAATTTGCCAAATCTTTTTAAAAAATATTTTTTATCTTCATATAATAAAGGAGGAACTTTAAAAGGTTTTTCTTTAAAAATTTCTTTTCTATTTGCCATTATACTTGGAATTATATTTTTAAATAATTCTTTATGTTTTCTTTTTATTTTTTTTTCGAATTCTTCTATATCATCTATTTTTGGTATCATTAATTTCACTTTTTTAGATAAATCTATTTTTTCTTGAAATTTTTTATATTTTAAATATAATGGAATATCATTTTCTATTTCTTGTTCTTCTTCTTTTTCTTTTTCTATTCTTTCTAATTCTTTCTTTTTTTCTTCTTCTTTTAATTTAATTTCTTCTAATTTATCACTTATTAAATTTTGAAATAAATTTTCTGATTTATTTGCTTTTAATTCAAAAGGATTTTCCTTTTTTTGAATCGGTTCTTTTAATAATAAATCTGTTTTTATATTTTCAGTTGATAAATTACTTAAAACACTTTTTCTACTAATTAAACTAGATTCTTTATTATTATTAGTTTTATTATTAATATTATTGTGTTTTTTCTTTTTAT
>JAEEGK010003092.1_pt1 | contig 41686 bp, 28 predicted proteins | sample 8958771 | NCBI WGS metagenome assembly JAEEGK01 (sample SAMN16246547, study PRJNA631951) | gut metagenome | biome: gut microbiome; feature: rumen; material: SC-attached | host: Bos | place: Iran: Karaj | collected 2018-10
TGCAATTTCGGACTATGCTCTTTCCGCTGCAGTAAACGGCGAAGTATTCGAAGACCCTGTTGGAAGATTTACCGAAATACGTGAAATGTTAAAGCAGGGGTATCCCGAATCCGTGCTTTATCTTAAGCTTGCCCAAAGCATGTCTGTATTTTCCCAGACTGCCCAGTATAACTATGGACGCTTTAAATCAAGAAATGATAATTTAACGGCCGCCATGATGCTTTCGGACGGTTTACGGGAGGCCATGAGAATCGCCCATTACCTTGAGGGAAAATATCCGCCCCACGATAAATGGCTTCTTCGCAGTACCAAGGACCTTTCTGTCTCCACGAAGATCCTTCCCCTTTTAAATTCGGCCTTTGAAAAGGGCGAAACCGATGCGCTGGGGGCTTTTCTTGCGGAGCTTGCCTACCAAAGGGGCTATATCAGCGATACCGACGATTATCTTGACAATCACAGGGATGAGCTTTTGTTTAAGCACAGGGCATCCAAATTATCGGATGAAGAACTGGTCAAAGAAATCGCAAAGACCGAATTTAAGGCCTTTGACAAGGTTAAGAACGAAGGAGGACGTGCGGATTGTCAGAACGACTTCTACACCTTCTCCATCATGCGAGAAAGCCAGTATATGACCTGGACAAGAGAAATGCTGCTTCAGTATTACTACGACTTTACGAGAGAGCTTTCCTACGGTCACAACCTTATAACCGAGAAATACGGCCGGATGATGGAAAGCACCGCTCCCGAAAAATATGAGGAGATAAAGGATAACTTTCCCTTTATCTCCCCTGAAAAGAAGTCTGTTATTGAGGCCATTGTGGCCGTTCAGGTAGGCTGGATGCTTGAATTCACCAACAAATATCCGAAGTTGGGTCTCAGATCACGCAGCGTCCAGACCTTTGACGACAATGCGTACAACACTTCCTATGAAACCTACCTTCGAGGCGAGATAAGCACCTATTCCGACAAAATGCTCCAGCTCTACGGCGCCTTTATTGCAGGTCTTGCACAGTCAGGCGAAAATCTTGCTTTTAAGACCATGGAAAACAGCGTTAAACTGTATGGTTACGAAAGTCTCGACGCCGCCGAAGCCAAAGCTCTGTGATTATTTCTTTTTCTTTTTGATGATCAATGTAACTGCCGTTACCGCCGCAACAAATAACACACCGCCTACAGCCACCGGAATTACGGGGAATTTGCTTTTCTCCTTTTCCGGTGCTTTTGTTTCCGCACTTACGGAGGAAGCAGGACTTGAAACCGAGGAAGCATTCGAGGGTGCGGTTTCTTTACCCTTAACGTTAACTTTGTAAAGACTGTATCCGCCGTCTTCTCTCTTACCTTCCATGGCAAGGTTGATAAAATTCTTTTCTTCCGCGTCTGCTGCCATCCTTACGCAAAGCTCGTATTCGCCGGAAGCAAGGTTTTCGGGTACCTTTAACTCAGTCTCCACCTCGCTGATGCCGGGAAGCCATTCATCGGTGCATGTTTCAATTGGCGCTTCTGCCACGGTTTCGCCCTTCTCGTTTACAAGATAAACGGTAACCGGAACACAGTAGTAAATGGGCGCTACGCCTGAATTCTTCCACTCAAGTGAAAGGGGTACGCTTTCGCCTGCATCCATGGTTTCTTTCTTTGTTATGGAAGCAAGGTTATATCTGTAGCCCATGTTCTTGAGCATTACTTCTACGTTGTAAATATATTTATCGTAATCGGGATCTCCCACCTTTATGTCACAGGCGGAGCAGGGTCCGAGCCAGGTAGTATGGCTGTCTCTTATCTGCTTTAAGACTGCGCAGATGTTTTCGTCAAAGGCGTTGGTCTTGAAATCGCCGTCGGCGAACTCACCGCCCGAATAGTTCCACATCCACCAGTCGGGCATGGCAGAATTCCATATATCTTCTTCTTCGGCACCGGGCATGTCCGTATTACCCGTAGCTGCCCACTCAAGGAAAGTAGGGGTTGCTCCGTCGGGAGTCACGCCGAATACATCGTTATATAATCCCCAGCCGTTTTCCGCAGCCAAAGGATAGGGCTTTCTGATTCCCACCTTAACGTTGTGGAAATAGTCAACGTAGGGCTGCATGTATTCCTGTGCAAGGGGAGGATCGGGGAATTCGCCGGAACCTGTGGGCCAGGTATGGAACTCTGCCCAGTGTCCGAGGCTTCCCACCTCAACATAAGCACAGATGTCAGGATCGTCATAGCGCTCTGCCAGAGCTTTTATCACGTTCCTGTGGTACTCAAGGAGTTTGGGACTCTTATAGTTGGGAGAAAAGCCCACGCCGCCAAGGAGTGAGAGAATGGTCTCGCCCTTGTAGAATACGCCTGCGCCTTCGCCTTCGGCGTTTTCTTCTTTAAGTTCCTCGTAAAGCCACTGAGGAATATCCATTCTTTCTATATCGGGGTTATCCGAGATATAATTGGGGTTATCCATTACAAAACGAAGCACCATCCTGCGGCCTGCTCCGTGCCACTTATCAAACTGGTACTGCTTTTCTATGGCATCAAAATCGTAAACACCCTTGGTCTTTTCGATCTCGCTCCACTTAATGTCAACGTAAACAAGATTGTAATCTACGGCGATCTTTTCCACTTCGCCTTCGTTTATGTCGGCCCAGCCGACCCAGCCCTTGTAGGGGTTGTTGTACTCTTCGAAGTTTTCGGTCGGGTAGAATCTGTCGGGATCACGCTTCTCGGTAATGGTCTCCTTAACTTCAAGGAATCCTTCCTCGGGAAGCATATATTCACCGCCGTTGGCATTTACATATACCTTAAGTTCCGCGGGGTTACCCATTGATTCATTGTATACGGACATAAGAACATAGTCCGAATCATAGTACTGGTAAACAGCCACGGAATCGTCGGAAAGCTTGTTATCACCGACAACACTGTAAAGGCGCCCCTTCTTTACCACGTAACTTACACCGTTTCTTTCTCCGTACTTAAAGCCTGCGGCGTCGGTGGCGATGGAATAGACCACGTCGGTAGACATGTCGCCGTTTCCGTAAACGATGGTGTATAAACGCTCCGCACCCTTTACGGCGCAGAGGTTGGTGGAATTTTCGTGCTTAACCTTGTTACAGATGCCTTCCCAGTCGCTCATGGATGAATCCTCAAATGATAAATCAAAGGTTATGTTGTATTTGGGTACACAGGCGAAGGTGCCGTTTTCAGTGTCCCTCGCGGGGGTAAAGCCCTCGGGAGTCAGGCGTTCAAAGGTTTCTTCATCGGTCTGACAGTCGTTACGGTCAATGCAGACATAGAGGGTATCCGAAACCTTCGGTGTAACTTCCTTAAGGGTCTTAATGGGAACCATATACTCGGCGCAGTAAACACCCGGAGTTTTCGTTGCCTTAAAGACCTTCTCATACCCTTCGACGCTTTGCTGTTTCATGTTCCACTCAAGGGTAACCGACTCGTCCGTAAAGAAAATGTCAAGGCTTTGGTCGGGTCCGTAAGAACACCAGTCCTGTATCAGGAAGTCGCCCGTGGAATGAGCCGCATACCCCGAATGTAAGAATCCGGTCTTCTGGTTCTGGTCCGTGTCGATAAAGAAACTGGTGGTATAGCTTGCGGAGGATTCGGGATCCGTTACTCCGCTGATGTAAGTCATTACATAGAGTTTTTCGTTATCTCTGAAAGCATAGATGTCACCGAGTGAACCTTCGCCCGCAGCCAAAGGTTCAACGTCTTTCCAGTCCGCGGGGTCTCCGTCCACGGTGATTTTAGGTGCGGTTCCGATAACGGGAGGCGTCACCGTCAAAAGTTTGGCGCCTTCATCGGGAAGATACTCGCCGGTAGCCTCCATGCCTACTTTGTATTCATCTTTAATTCCCCCGATCTTATCAAGGGAGATCTTTGCCTCAAAGCCGTCGGCGCCTTTGTAAAAGCCGTCAATCTTAACGCCGTCCTTTGCTTTTTCACCGTTTGTAAAAGCATAAAGAAGCCCCTCCGAAGAGAGTACGTAACCTATGGAACCGGCATCGCTCCAAAGGTCTGTTTTGTCTGTTGAATCGGTCTTTTCGCCGTTTGAAATATATACGGAAAAATCATCCCCCATACGTTTAGCGGAGCATCCCACATAGAGATATTCTCCGTCGGAAACCGCCATGAGCGAATCAAGATCCGAATTCTTTTTCACTGCGTCAAAAAGAATCGATTCCCATTCATGGGCTTCTCCCGAAAATTCAATCGCATTTTCGCTTTCGGCGGCGTAAGTACCCGACGCGGGGATCAGACTTCCGAATCCCGCCAGCACGGTACAAAGTCCCAAAGCAAGTGCAAGTGCCTTTCTTTTCATACCTTCCTCCTTAATATAAGCCTGCCCCCCGGCAAGCCCGGTTTGATAAAAAAATCATAGCACAAGGAAAATTTTAGGGCGTTATACTCTCTGACCGATTATTTGCATAAAAAAGGAGAAGCCGCATAAATACGCGATTTCTCCCTGATATTTGTTTATGTAAGTTTAAAGCACTTGAGTCGCTTTATCTTGCAAGCTCGTAGTAAAGGCCTTTCTTTGCCATCAGCTCCTCATGAGTTCCCTGCTCAGCGATGTTCTTGTTGCTTATATAAAGGATCCGATCGGAATTCCGGATGGTGGAAAGTCTGTGGGCCACGATAAAGGCGGTCCTGTCCTTTAAAAGGATATCAAGCATCTCTTTTATAAGGATCTCGGTCTCCGTATCGATGGCACTGGTAGCCTCATCAAGGACCACCACCGAAGGATCCTTAAGGATTATCCTGGCAAAGCTGATAAGCTGCTTTTCGCCTGCGGACAGGCCCTCTCCTCGCTCTTCCAGTTCGTGATAAAAGCCCCCTTCGAATCTTTCGATGAATTTGTCGCCGTGGATCTTTCGCGCGGCCTCGATACATTCTTCGTCTGTGGCATCCAGCTTACCGTAGCGGATATTGTCCATGATGGTACCCTTAAAGATAAAGGGATCCTGCATCAGAACTCCCACTTCTTTTCTTAAGGAATCAAGAGTTACGTCACGGACGTCGATACCGTCAATCTTAACGCTTCCCGCCTGCACATCATAGAATCTCGTCAGCATGTTGATGACGGTGGTCTTTCCGGCCCCCGTGGGGCCCACAAGGGCTATGGTCTCACCGGGTTTGACGTGAAGGTCAAAATGCTCCAAAATGTTCATTCCGGGTTCATAGGCGAAGGTAACATCCTCAAAATCCACCCGCCCCTTTATGTCCTTAAGAACAACGGCATTTTCTTTGTCCTTGATGGATACGGGATAATCGATGGTATCAAACACCTGCTCAAGGTTTGAACTTACCTGGGCAAGGTCCTGGATTATAGAAGCAATCTGACCTATGGGACCCGAGAAATTGCTCATATAGCTTGTAAAGGTTACGATCACACCGGCTGTAATCAAACTGTCTCCGCCCAGAATCAGGGAAAGCGCCACTCCGTAGATTGCCAGAGTTCCGAAATGCCAGAAAATCTGGACCACCGGATGGTTCAGACGGGTCCTGTACACAATCTTAAGCCACTGCTTGACGCTGGCCATGTGCACTTCTTCGTAGGTCTTTTCGTTAAGCTCGATACGGTTATAGTTCTTTACAATCTGCTCGCCCATTATGGATTCCACAAGGAACGCGGTACGGTTCGAAACCTTGGCCCTGTGGGCGCCAAACTGCTTGCGGATGGAGTACCGCAGCATAAATACCAGCACCATCATGGGCACTACGGTAATAAACACGATAAGGGTAAGCTTCGGGCTTAAAGACAGCATAAATACCGTAACCACGATGATCTTTACTATGTAGATTGAAAACATCATTACATAGTCGGAAAAGAAGGAGGACAGGCCGTTTATGTACTCCGTTACCCTCACCACGATCTTTCCGTCGGGGCGATTGTCAAAATATTCGAAGGGCAGCTTCTGGAGTCTGTCGAAAATATCCCTTCTGATGGAGGCGATGATGGTGTTACCCATCTTGCCCATTACTCTGGTCTGTACAAAGGTGGAAACGATCTCGATGGCGGAAAGGAGCACCAGTCCCCCGGCCACATAGGCAAGAAGCTTATAATCCTCATTGGGCACCACCGTGTCGACTATGGTCTTTAAGAGTCTCGGGGGAAGGAGGGACACTACCGAAGTGATCAGCATAAGAGTGGTCATAAAGAAAAGGACCTTCTTATGGGGAAGCACGTACCGCAATGTACGTCCCAACTGTTTAATATCTATCTTTCTTTCGATAACTTCATCCTGGAAGTAGGTATTTCGCTTAGCCATTGCTGCCTCCTTCCGCGGTTTCAGCCCTGGAAGCCGCCGAGTCATAGTCCGCCATCTCGCTCTGCTGTGCGGCCTGGACATTGTAAACATGCGCGAATCTTCCGTTCAAGGACATCAGTTCATCGAAGGTGCCCCGCTCTGCGATCTCACCCTCGTCCATGTAAAGGATCTCGTCACAGTCCTTTACGGAAGAAAGCCTGTGAGCTGTGATGATGACCGTCTTATCGTTGAAATCCTCGTATATTACTTTCAAAAGCCTTCTTTCGGTCTCAACGTCCAGAGCGCTGGTGGAATCATCCAGCACCAGTACCGGCGCATTCTTCAAAAAGGCTCTCGCCACGGATACTCTCTGCTTCTGACCGCCGGAAATACCAAGGCCCCTTTCTCCGATTATGGTCCGATACCCTTCGGAAAGCCCCTGAATGAAGTTATGGGCCTGGGCCTTTATTGCCGACTTGACCACAATATTTTCTTCGATATCCGGGTTACTGTAGGCAATATTCGAATCCACGGTATTTGAAAAAAGGAAGACATCCTGGAAAACATAAGAATACATATCCCTTAAGTTCTTTAAGGAATATTCCTTAATATCGTGACCGTTGATGGTAATAGTACCGCCGGTTACGTCCCTGGTGCGGACTAAGAACTTTAAAAGCACGCTCTTTCCGCTTCCGGTGGGGCCTACGATACCCAGTTTCTTTCCGTAAGGAATGCTTACCGAAACGTTCTTTAAGATCTCCTGCTCACCGATCTTTAAAGAAACGTGTGAGATCTCTATATCGGGAGTGCAGGTCTTAAGGAATGATTCTTTGTCATCGGAAACCCTGCTTTCGCAATCCATGAAAAGCTTCACTTCATAGCCTGCAACGGTCTGACGCTGCATCTGGAAAATGTGATTGTTAAAACTTGCTATCTGGTTCATTATCATCATTACATAAGAGGCCGAAGCAAGGATGTTACCAACCGACATATGTCCGTTGATTGCAAGATATGCGCCGATTACAAGAGTTCCCACGTAAGCAATCTGCTTTAAGGTATTAAGCGTTGCATCAAACTTCGAAGAAAGTCGGATCTGCTTTAAGTTCTTATCAAGGAAGTTAAGGTTTACCTTCTCGAACTTTTCACGCTCCGCGTCCTCATTTGTAAAGGAACGGATGATTCTTACAGCCGCAATGTTTTCCTGAACCGTCAGGTTCATGTTACTACTTGCCTTACGGATCTCTTTGAAGTTTTCTTTTGCTTTTTTCTTAAAGTTAAGTACCGTCATGGCGATGAACGGCATCAGGATTATGGGTATTACGATAAAGGAAATATTGATCTGCGAAAGGAAGAACACCGACATTCCCAGGATAAAGAGAGAATCGCCGAAGTACGGTATCCTGTGGGCAAAGAACTCTTTATACATAATGGTGTCGCTGTTTAAGATCTGTAAAAGCTCACCGGAGTTGTATTCGGAAATAGTCTGGGAATCAAGCTCCATAAGCTTATGATATGTAGCATAACGAAGTTTGGTCTCAAGTTCCAGTCCCACATATTCCTGCAAAATATCACGGACATAAATGAGAATGAGTCTTAAGGCCACGAAGATCGTATAAACGACCGCTATGCTGAAAAAAAGTTTAAGGGTATGGACCTCTCCGTATTTACCGGAAAGGAGAAAATGAAAGACGCCTCCGCTCTTCTCCGTTACCTCACTGTCCTTTATCACAAAGTCAATGAGGATTCCCGTTACAAGCGGAATAAAGAGGTCACCGAGAATTCCGACAAAGCTCAGTATCTCAGATACCACAAGCTTCCAGACCGACCCCTTCAGATATTTGAGACCGAATTTTAATGTTTCCAAAGAATTTCCTCCTATCGGGACACTCCCGATGTGTTACACGATATAAATATATCAAATCACGCATAAAAAAACTATTAATAAAATATAAAAAAGAAGGGGACAAATCACCGATTGACATGCCGGATTTTTTTCAGTAATATTGGAAAATAAGAGCTTTTACGGAGGTTCCCACATGAGTCGAATCAAGTTATACAACACATTGACCAAACGGGTCGATGATTTTAAGCCAAACGTTGAAGGCAAAGTTTCACTCTACACTTGCGGACCTACGGTTTATCACTTCGCTCACATCGGTAACATTCGTACCTATATCATGGAGGACGTTCTTGACAGAACGCTCCGCTATGCCGGATACGATGTTAAGCGTGTAATGAACATCACCGACGTGGGTCATCTTTCCAGCGACGGAGACACCGGTAACGACAAGATGGTTGAAGGCGCCAAGCGCGAGCATAAAACCGTAATGGAGATCGCAAAATTCTATACGGATGCTTTCTTCAACGACTGTAAACTGGTAAATATACGTATCCCCGATGTTATCGAGCCCGCCACCAACTGCATTCCCGAATTCATCAACATGGTAAAGGTTCTCCTCGAGAAGGGCTATGCTTACATCGCAGGTGAAAACGTTTACTTCGATACATCCAAACTGGATAAATACTATGTTCTCTCCAACCAGGCCGAGGATGACCTGATGGTGGGCGTTCGCGATGATGTTGAAGAGGACAGCAACAAGAGAAACAAGACCGACTTTGTTTTGTGGTTCACCAAGTCCAAATTCGAGGATCAGGCATTAAAGTGGGACAGCCCCTGGGGTGTCGGATATCCCGGCTGGCACATCGAGTGCTCCTGCATCAGCATGAAGCACTGCGGTCGCAAGCTTGACATCCACTGCGGTGGCGTAGACAACATCTTCCCCCACCACACCAACGAGATTGCCCAGAGCGAAGCCTTTCTCGGCGAAAAATGGTGTAACTACTGGTTCCATGTAAACCACTTAAACGAAAAGGGCGGCAAGATGAGTAAATCCAAGGGCGCCATCCTTACGGTTTCCGTCCTGAAGGAGCAGGGCTACGATCCCCTGGCTTACAGATTCTTCTGCCTCCAAAGTCACTACAGGAAGCCCCTTGAATTTTCCTATGATGCTCTCGACAACGCGGTTGTTGCTTTCGATAAGCTCAAAAAGACCATGGCAAAGATCGTTGCAGGCGCAAACGACGGCCCCGTGGATCAGGCTGCATTTGCCGGATTTAAGGATAAATTCCTTGATGCCCTCGGCAACGACATAAACACCTCTCTTGCCGTTACGGTGCTTTATGACATGCTTAAGTCCGACCTAAACAATGCCACCAAGAAGGCCCTTGCCGAAGACTTTGACCGGGTTCTCAGCCTTGACCTTACCAAAATCGAGGAAAAAGAAAAGCCCGGCGTTTCAGCCGAGCTTGAAAGCTACATAAACGAACGTATCGAAGCCAGAAAGGAAGCCAAGAAGAACAAGGACTTCGCCACCGCTGATGCCATCCGTGCGGAACTTCTTGCAAAGGGTATCGAGATAAAAGATACCCGTGAAGGAACAGTCTGGAACGTTCAGTAATATATAGAGTACGCAAAAACGGCTCCCAAATAAGGGGAGCCGTTTTATGTTTTGTGAACAAGTTTTATTATCCGTGAACCAGATGATTGATTGCCCAAGGAAGGACCTTTGCGGTATTTGCTTTGTAAGGAAGCTGTATGCAGACCGTGCCGTTTCCCGCAATATACATTTCTTTGGAAAGATCTGCCGCTTTTTTAGTGGTATCCCGCTCTCTGTTTTCATCATAGTGCTTTTGGTCCGTGGGAACCAACAAAACGGGCGCGTCTGCCATCTCATAAAACTCTACGCTGCCGCCGCGGAAACAGTGGTGGGCAAGCTGAAGGATATCGGACTTTAAAGCCTTGCCGTATTTCTTTACCATAAAATCGGCCTCAAGCTTTCCCGCATCTCCCGGGAACAATACCTTCTGCCCCTCTGCCTCCATCATTAGGACCACGCTCGAATCGTTGAAGTTTTCAATGGGGTCGGTTATGTCCTCCCAGGTGGCAAGCACCCTGAAAGAAAGGTTGCTTATCTTGAACTCATCTCCCGTATGGAGCGTTACCTTTTTTAATTCGGGATGAGCATCCATAAGGTCTCTGAATTCCCTGTAGGTCTCTCTGTCGCTGTCATCAAGACACTTCTGTATGATATAGTTTCCGGGCTCCGGGAAATTGTAATAAACCGCGCCAATCTCGTAATCGTCGAAATATTCGCATCTTATAAAATCCATAAACTTAAATATGTGGTCCTGATGCGCATGGGACAAAAACCACCCCGCGATCCTTATCTTCTCTCCCTTGGGAGTACGTTCTCTTAAAAATTCATGGATCCTTATATGGTCCATGACCGAATTCATGTGAGCACTGTCAATCACAAAGAAAGAGCCGTCCTCACATTGAATGATATAGCACATTCCGCAGTCAATGTTTCTGTGATCGACTTCAAACTGATACAAAGTTGTCTTACCCATTTTAAATAACCTCCGATGATGCTCAGGCGTTACTGCGCCGATACACCAATGTTACTCCGCAAACAAGCAAAAAGGAAGAGGAAGTTTCCTTCCTCTTCCGATTTTTGTTTTTATTTAATTACTTGGTCAAAGCGTTGTATCTGTTAATTGCGTTGGTGTAAATGCTGAGCATTGTATCAGCGCCCATAGCCTTGATGCTCTGTACATAAGCATCCCACTCACTGAAGGGTCTGTTGCCGATTACAAATGCGGTAGCTGCTTCATCAATCGTCTTGGTGACATCGGAAAGGATAGGAGCAAGAGTACTGTTTTCATCTGCAGTAAAAGTAAATACAGGCCAGATTTCGGGAGCTCTGAGCTCAAAGAGTGATCTTGCAACGCTTGCATTGGGTTCCTGAGTTTCGCCACCTGCGAAGTAAGGATAAACTGCTACACAAGGGTTAGCACCGCCGGGGAAAGGAGTAACTGCTGCTGCGCAGGCATCAAAGGACTGTCCGTCGTTCATAGGTGCAAGAACACTGTCGGTATAAGAGTAAGAACCGTCATCATTCTTAACACAGGTATCGCCTTCTACACCGTAGAAGAATAAGAGCGCACCTTCATCGGTCCATAAATAGTCAAGCCATCTGAGTGCTTCTTCAACATGGGTGCATCCTTCGGGCATGATCGCATTACCGGTGCTGTGGAAGTTTGCACGGATGGGAGTCCAGATCTTGGAGCCGTGAGGTCCCTCAAGAGCGTCGGAAAGACCTACCCATTCACATCCGTTTTCGTTGGTGATTGCAAATACCGAAGTATGTGCGAAAAGACCAATTCTGTTGTCGGCCTGCTTAACGGTCCAGGTCTTACCCATATCAAAGATTTCCTGGTCAAGAAGGCCTTCGGTGTAAAGCTTATTTAAGTACTGAAGATATTCTTTGTATTCATCGCTGATGCCGATGAGACGAGCGCAATTGTTCTTTTCGTCCCAGTCAACATCCATGTTGTGTGTTCCTCTGTTACCGATACCGAATGCACCGTATAAGATATCCTGAACTGCTGCGTAGTCATCGGTAGAAAGCGGGATCTCATCGTTAGGATCGCCGTTTCCGTTGGCATCCTTTTCCTTGAAGGCTTTAAGTACGTTGTAAAGCTCATCGGTAGTCTTGGGAATGGAAAGTCCAAGGTTGTCAAGCCATGTCTTGTTGATCCATGCTTTTCTGGATACACGGAGTTCCGCGCCTGACAATACGTAAGGGATTGCCCAGATGTTTCCTTCGGGGCTCTGAACACAGCCGAGGGTATCCGGATGGTTCTGGAGATATGCCCAAATGTTGGGAGCATACTGAGGAAGGAGGGGAGCAAGGTCCTTAATAAGTCCCTGCTGTCCGTATTCAATAAGTGAAGACTGGGAAATCTTGTTCTTGCAGATAAGATCGTAATCTTCTCCGCCTACAAGAGCTTTCTGTGTCATACCTGTACGGTCTGCACTGGAGTCTGTGAAGTTGATGTGGATACCGGAAAGCTTTTCATATTCTTTCCAGAAGGTAACGTCTTCGGGCTTGTAGTTTCCGGTAACACCGCTGAAACGCCACATAACGTTAAGAGTAAGACCGTCCTTGGAGATGGGCATCTCGCAGGGGATGTTTCCGATGATGCAGTCAGCACTTGTGGGCTGAGATTCACCGGAGTTTACCACACTTGCAATGTTTGTGCTTGAGGATGTGGGTGTGGATGCAGGTGCATTGCTTGCAGGAGCGGACGAATTATTGCCGCATGCGGTACAAGAAAGCACCATTACTGCTGCCAAAACAGCGCTTAAAAGTTTCTTTTTCATTCTTTCTCCCTTTCTTGATAATTATACATTATAGTTTATTAGAAAACCAGCGCATACCCCGCTTGGTTTTTCCCTGTGATTAACCCTTTACGGCTCCTATCATTACGCCCTTTACAAAGTACTTCTGCATAAGGGGATAGAGTGCCATAACGGGAACGGACGAAACAACGATGGTGGCATACTGGATGCCGACTTCCTTCAGAGCCTGATCGGCCATGCTGGCACCGTTTGTTCCGATACCTTCCTCCGCATATACCTGCGCCTGTAAGAGAATATCTCTTAAGACGAGCTGCAAAGGATACTTGTTCTTGTCGGTTATATACATCAATGCATCAAAGTATGCATTCCAGTGTCCTGCCACATAAAAGATAAGCATAACCGCCATGATGGCTTTTGAAAGTGGCAGTACTATTTTGAAAAATGTTCCCAGGTTACCGCATCCGTCGATTCTCGCGGCGTCTATCAGTTCTCCGGGGATCGATGACTGGAAGTAATTCTTCATGACCAGCATGTTGTAAACCGAGATTGCTCCCGGAAGCATCAATGACCAATAACTGTTCAAAAGATGCAGGTTCCTGATAAGCAGGTAGTTGGGGATCATACCGGCGCTGAAGAACATTGTAAAGGTAACGAATATCGTTATGATATTTCTTCCCGCCATCCTCTTCATGGAAAGCGGATAAGCAAGCATCGTGGTCATCACAAGGTTTATGATCGTACCTGCGACAGTTATGAAGACCGTGTTGCCGTAACCTTTCAGGATCTTTGAGTTTGCAAAAATTGCTTTGTACGATTCGAGTGTAAGCTTCCTGGGAAGCAATACGAGGTTACCTCTTACCACTTCACCGGGGCTTGAAAAAGAAGCACTCAATACGTATATAAGCGGATATAATACTATGGCTATGATCAGTACCGATAATACATAAACGGTGATATTAAAGACACGATCCACACCGCGTTCCTTTATTTTGGAGGAAGCGGATGCGACTTCAATTTCTTTCATCTTTTCCTCCTTTTACCAAAGACTGGTGTCTGAAACTTTCCTTGAAATCTTGTTAACAATAACAAGCAACACAATGTTAATTATTGCATTAAACAAACCAACCGCAGTGGAGTAACTGTATTGCAGCTCTTTCATACCCTGTTTGTAAATGTAGGTCGAAATAACTTCACTCGCGCTTGAGTTCATGGTGTTGCTCATCAGGTATACCTTTTCGAATCCTACGTTCATTACCTTACCGGTATTGATGATAAGAAGCGTGATCGCCGTAGGCAGGATTCCGGGTACCATGATATGCCATATAACCTTGAGTCTGTTTGCACCGTCAATCTTTGCCGCTTCAATAAGCTGCGGGTCGATATTGGTAAGAGTTGCAAGATAAATGATTGAACTGTAACCTGCGTTCTGCCATATACCCGATATAATGTAGAGCGGTTTAAACCATTCGGGCTTTGAAAGGAAATAAATGCTGTTTCCTCCCAGAGCCATTATCGCTTTGTTTACTATACCGGTCTGCGGAGCCACCATACTCTGGATCATTGCAACCAGGACAACCGTCGAAATAAAGTGCGGTACGTAAGTAACCATCTGAAGGGTTTTCTTAACCTTTACCTTCTTTATCTCATTCATAAGAAGAGCCAGCAAAATAGGAATAGGAAAACCGAACAAAAGCTGCAGTGCCGAAAGACTTATCGTATTCCAAAGAATCTGTCCGAAATACGCCGATTTGAAAAATCTCATGAAGTGTTTAAATACACTAAGCACCGTTTCGCCGTTTACAAATTCGGTCGCCCAGGGGCTTGCCCAGAATCCCTTCTTTATCTTGTAATCTTTGAAAGCTATTACCAGGGCTTCCATGGGCTTGTATTTAAAAATACAGAAATAAAGTATCGGCAGAACAAGCAAAAGGTAAAGATCCCAATATCTTCTGAACGATCTTTTGAAACTGAGTCTTGCTTCCGAGATGTCTTTTTTATTCTTCGCCAAAATTAACCCCCTCCTTTCTTCATGTTTTGCCTTCCTGTTTTGATTAAAAAACTTCGGATAAACCATTTCAATAGTCACAAACCGCTCAAATCAAATGGGATAATTTTTGCATATCGGATCAGTCGCATATATGCACATCGTCACGCAGAAATGCCGTAAATATGGGCTTTCTCACACCTTTATTCATAAAGAAGGCGTATATTTCCAAAAAAACTCCCGGGTCTGCATATTTTGAACAATAATTCCGGTTCAATATCTGCATTCAGATTAAAATAAAAAGATCCGGCGGTATTACCCGCCGGATCCTTATTATATCAATCGTTGTTTTCAACAATGAGCACTGTGGAGTATATCTTTCTTAACCATTTATCCTGATAGAATGCTCCGCCGGGTTTTGTACTGGTGGGAGCGTTACTGCAGGGATTGTTGAGTACATCATATTCGCCTGTTGAATTGTTGAGTACCGCTGCGGTGGTAGATCCGCCGCCGTCCATGTTTATGGCCTCATTGCATCCAAAATACCTCATAAGGGGCCCGAGTTCTTCGATATACATTCCCACGGCATCCGTCTGTCTTCCGTCTATTGCGACAAAGGTGATCACGTTGCCTGTGAATCCCGCAACGGTCCTGGGATGTCTTTCTTTGTAACGATAGAAAGATTCCTGATCGTAATTGGGCTCTGTGTCCGTTGCCACAATCTGATCGCCGTAATAGGGGATTGCACCGTTTTTAACAACTATGAACTGACCACCCGTAGCCTGTTCAAGATTCTGCCAGTTGGAGGCCCAATCATCGTCATAGGTACCGATCATCAGCTCTCCGGTGTTCTTTTTAACGCCTAAGAAACTGTGGAAAGGATACTGCATGCCGCCGGGTGTGGAAATGCGCACACCATTGATTATAGGACTTTCGTTCGGAGCAAATGTTGAAGCATCCTTGATCATGTATCCTTCGGGACCGCCGGCTGTACAGAACTCGCCGTTTACACCTGCAATAGCACCGGGTGTTGTCAGCATCTGGTCTACCAGCGAAGCCTTAAAGGAATCTTTTCCGTCTTCTCCTTCGATTCGGATATAATCTCCGTTTGCGTCGTGAGGAGGAATTTGGTTGCCATTGGTTCCGGTTATTACCTTGTAATTGCCGCTGCTTAGATCCGCCGTGATCACGCTGATACTCTGTTCGTTCCAGTTAACGTCGGTGAAACGGATCTGTCTGCAGGTTATATCGGAATTGTATGTTATGATGTTTTCCGAATTGATGCGATATATCACTCTGTCGGATTCAAGGTTGTTCATGTTTGCAAGGACGGGCCTTCTTAAAGCTGCATCAAATGACCAGATATTGTTCATGTCCCATCCGAGTAAGTTTGCATAGATATCGCCCACTGCGGTCTGTCCGTTTGTAACGGTGGCGCCGTTCTTGTTCGCAGGATTGTTGGTCAGTACGACCTCTAACTGTAAGAAAGCATTTTCGGATGCAAAGTTTCCGGTGAGAGTAGGGGTACCGTTAAGTCTTCCCACTATTCTTCCCTGATTACCGTTTCCGCCGTTGGAAATGTTTCCCGATAAAACCATACAGTTTTCGATAACGGTACCGGTGTAGGCGTAGCCGGAGATACCGCCCGTATTCTTTTTATTTGAATAAGCCATGGCACGGGCGCCGCATTTTCTTGTTATGGAATTTGCTTCCGATACTGCGCTGATGCCGCCGCATTCCATATATGCCGTTACGTATACGAGAGCATAGCAGTTATCTATGACGTTTTTGTTGTGGCAGGCAATACCGCCGGTTCTGTAGCCGCCGCTGACATTACCCGAAACATAAGATTTCTCGATGGATCCGTAGTTTGTGCAGACAAGGCCCGCCGCGTGGCAGTTTTCGTTCGTATTGTTTCCGTGTACGGCTACTGCTGCCATACCGAGATTCTTGATGGTTCCGCGGTTATTGATTATAAAAGCGGTTTTCGTATCGTTTGCACCGGCTTCGATGGAAAGATTGATTATCGCATAGCCGCTTCCGTCCAGGGTGCCGTAAAAATCGTTAATGGGAGTGAAGGCTCCGCTTAAAGTAATATTATCGGTGAGAATAAAGGTATTTCCGGAATCTGCGGCCGATGAGCCGTGATTTCTGATCTCTTCAAGGTCGCTCTGACTGTCTATGTAATAAACCGACCCTGTGCCGCGCTCCTTAAGATTTCTTAAAACAGGTCTTCCCTTGGCGCCGTCGAATTCCCATACATCAAAGTCCCAGGAAAGTGTTTTTTCAAAGGGATACTGCTTGACGATAAGATCTGTTGCAACGTTAAGTCCGTTCTTATCGGTAAGGCTGCCGGTAACGGTGCTGCCGTTTAAGTTTAAAGCTTCCGATGCAATATTGTTTGTAAGAGTGGGTGTTCCGTTCACTCTGCCGACGATCCTGCCGGGATTCTGATTCTGTCCGTTGGAAACACTTGCGTTCAAAGCCGCACAGTTGGAAATCGTGGAACCGGTATAAGCATACGCTGCGATTCCGCCGGTGTTATATTTTACGGAATAGATATCGCCTGCGGAGTAACAACGGTCTACTACCGCACCGCTTTGATTGACTGCAACCACACCGCCGCTTTCATACTGCGCGGTGACATTTGCAACACTGTATGAGTTTCTGACGGTTCCCGAATTCTTTACGGTAATACCTGCGCTTCGATATGCTCCGCTAACGGTACCCGATGCATAACAGTTTTCTACGGTTCCGTTGTTTTCGGCACATATTATTGCTGCCCAGTTGGATGAGCTGCTCGAAATACCGTTAATCGAAGCGTTTATAAAGCCGAGATTCTTAACAGTACCAAGGTTATTGATTATAAAAGCAACCCTTGGCGTTGAAGAAGATGCGCTCATGGAAAGATCCCGTATGGTGTGACCGTTTCCGTCGAGCGTACCCGTAAAAGAAGCTATCGGAACAAAGTCCGAAGTCAGGACGATATCGTCCTCCAGACGATATGATCCTCCGGGTGCGGTTCTTAAAAGGTCAAGATCGTTTTCGGTGTAGATCGATGTTGCTCCCGATTCGGCCCAGACCTTTTCAGCCCCGGTTTGAATCCAGCAGTTGTTTGCAAGCAGTACGAATGCCAGCAAAAAAGCCGCCGAAATTCTGATGAATTTGCGCATTTTGTAACCCTCCCTTTTTTCTTTTTACAAAGAAACGCCCCATCGTTTCTCTGTGTTTTTACATTTCCCCCAATGTACTTCTCTATTTATTTCCCCGCTTGATTGCGAAGAATACTGCTCCCAATATAACTATGCATCCTACGGCGATACCTCCGAAAACAAGCCCCGAAGGCCCCTTGGGATTCGTTTGTTCCGCTGCTGTCGATGCCTGCGAATCTGTTACGGAATTTCCGTCGACCGAACTCTGAGTTTCTGCCGAAGTGTCAGAAGCTGCGGAAGCCTGTGAAACCTCGGTGCTTACGGAAGTTTTATTTCCGTCGTCGGATGCAGTTGTTGACGTTTCCTCTGCTTTCGGCGGTTCAACGTAAGGTCCGATGCTTGAACCGTTATTGTTTAACTTAACCTCAGACATTACGATCGAATGGTCTGAAAAATATTTGTTATTGATAACTCTTGCCCTGACGGTCTCCACGTTTCCGTCAGATGCAAAAACAAAATCGATGATCTTCTTCGGATGGGCCTCGGGCATATACTTGTCAAGCTGTCCCACGTAGGTCGGAACATTGTCACGATCCTCCGTCAGATACTTTGAATCCACAAAGCCGTTCTCGGGATTTGCCATATACTTATATGCTTTTGTCTCTTCGTTACAGTTAAAGTCGCCTGTTACAAAAAAAGGCACATCCCCGAAGCGATCCTTAAGATAAGCTGCCTTCAATGTGATGACCTGCGCGCATGTCACATTGATCTTGTCGTCGCTCTTGTGATCCATATGCGTATTCATGTGAATGTACGCAATCTCACCGGTTTCTTTGCTCTTTAAGACCGCATAGCAAAGGCCCCTCTCGTACTTCATACTCTCGCGTCCGGGGATTTCGATCTTGCTCTTGACATCCGGTGTGTCCGAAAGCCACCAGCCTCCGTCTTCCACCAGTTCATATTTATCCGTTCGATAAAGAATGGGTACGTATTCGGTTCCGCCGCCCGTCAGTACTTCGCCGTTGCAGGAAGTTCTTCCCGCCACGGCATATTCTTTGTCATCTCCGAAAACCGTATCGAGATATTCGTTCCATCTAACACCGCATTCGTTAAGTCCTGCGGAATCGATGCCTTCGGACTTAAGAAAATCCTGAACCATCTCTCCTCTGTCGTAGGTCTTGCCCTCATACTCGAACACGATGGGACAATGGCTGGTGGTCAGCATGTTTATGCTGGCGATCTTAACGGTACCTTCGGTATTCCGATCCGTTCCCGCCACTCCGGCGGCATAAGCCGGAACACTGTTAAAAACCGCAAGACCAACGGCAAGCAAAAATGCTGCTGTCTTTTTTCTTTTTCCCATAACTCCTCCTGAATGCCCCTGAGGGGGCATGCATGCATATATTTTGACGACACTATAATCCATCCTCAAACCTTCGCTATCAATCGTCTGTTTTTGCACAAAGGACAGTACAAAAATTGACTATTACGCCGAAAAAACAGCGCAGATATCACATTTTTTATTTAAATTGCACAAATGACACTTATGTTTTGTTTGTAAATTTGCCAATTTGTGCAAATCATCGCACAGATTCTGTAAATACCGCCCGGGCCATAAAAAAAGAGCAAAGAAACACATTCTTTGCTCTCAGCTAACGTATATTCGGTTAAAAGATCATTCGGTCTCCGACATGGCTTTTCTGTAACTCATGGGGGTCATGCCCTCGCGCTTCTTAAATTTGCGGATGAAATTGCTCTTGTCGATGTAACCGGAGCGCTCAAGAACCTCGTCAAGGGAAAGATCCGTGGTAACAAGATACCGCTTTGCTATTTCCATTCTGGCATTCTCGACGTATGCCATGGGAGTACAATCCATGCGCTGTTTGAAATACCGGCTTAAGTATGAAGGCGAAACTCCGCATTCGTCAGAAAGCGCATCAAGGGAAAGCATACTGTCGCAAAGCCTTTCGTCGATGGTTTTCTTTATCTTGTTAAGAAGCTCATGAGTATGGGAACGCTCTTCTCTGTCGCGGCGGTTCTTTTCTTCCCTCGCCCTGGTGATATCTACGGCAATCTCGCCGATCTGCCTGTATATGCTCTTTATATCCGCATGGCCCGAGGAAAGTTCAAGGAACACCTTGTCCAGTTTCTGTTCTTCACCCTCTTCCTTCGCATATTCCAAAAGCATGAGAGAAACGCTGTAGGCCATATAGTTTTCAAGTATCGGGTGCTTCTCAACACTGTTAAGATCTCCGTCAAGAAAGGAAAAGCTTGCCATGACTTCCTTAACATTGTTTTGCTTGATGGATACGGAAAGCCGCGATATAAATTCGGAAGCTTCCTCGGGATTGGTTTCTCCCGAACCGGAGTTGTATTCGGTAAAGAAGTTGTCCGGATCCTGCAGACAGGTAAATGCGGCGCTGACCGCCTGTGCCACGTTCTTCGGGAAATCCAGGAGATTGCTCATTATATTTCCGATTCCGACACTTATCTCTATTCCGTAGCGATCCATGATCTGCTCGTAAAGGTTCCTTATCATGTCCGCCAGATTTTCGAAGGAAAAAGAATCCATCTGGCCGTTCATGCAGACGACCATACAGTAAGGTGTCATTTTAAGGAATATATAGCTTGTGATACTCTCGGTATTGAGACACTCCCATGCACAGTCAACAATCTGCGTCGCCAGTTCTTTGTTTTCTTTATCAAAGTCACCCATTATCGCAAGGGGGCAGAATATGTTCCCGTGGAATTCTATGTTGTATTCTTCAAGGGCATCCTCAAGGAGCGTACTGTCATACTGGTTTGCAAGGAGGTTTGAAAAGAAAACGGTGGTATACATTTTCTTTTTCTCCTCAAACAGGCTTATAAAACCGGCTCTCAACAGGCCATGCTCGTCGATTATTCCGTCGCCCGGATTATCTTTATCATCCAGCATGGAAACGGCAAGCTGGTTTATGGGTCTGAACTTCCGCGCAATAACCAGCATACAGAAAACAAGCGCAGTCAGGATTACCACAAAAAGCACAATAAATATCAAAATCTCTGTTCTGTAGACATCCCTGTCAAGGCTTCCTGCGTCATATATTGCCACAAGCTTCCACATATCATAGGAAGAAACGCATTTCTGTACAACATAAGTTTTGCCATGTCGACCGCGGCTTCGCATATTCGCGCTTTTTACATCCCGCGTTTTTTCAAGGACCATAGCGATATCGTCATCATCAAGTTCCACGCCCTTGCTGTAGGAATAAAGAAGGTTCGATTCCGAATCAAGCATGAGAATCTCACCCTTGCAATTTGAAAAAATGGAATTCACATAGGAGTCCAGTGTAGCCTTTTCAACAAATGCAATGGCATAAGCCTGCGGATTCTGGAAAAACAGGGGAATGGGTTCGAAAAGCGTAAGATATGCTTTGTTCGACTTTGCATTGCGCATGGCTCTGACGTTGTGTCTTACGGAATCGTTTATCTCTGCGATAAAATCATCCAGAGTCTGATCTTCAAAATCAAGATATGCGTCCCAAAAATTCTTGAGTTCAAACTCACCCGCAGAAGTAAAAACCCTGTCGGGATTTGCGTTTCGGTAATATATCAAATATGCCAGGAATTGGTTACCGGTAAGATAACGTTTGACTTCTGTCGTCATACTGTAGCCCTGGTTCCTGTCTGCGGGCAAATCCGCAAAAAGAAACGTCGGACTCTTGTATATATCCGTTGCGATAGAATCGAACTCGTCCAAACGACGGGTTATATTGTCTTTTATTGTGGAAAGCTCTTCAAACTTTTTGTCCTCTATCCCGTCCTTCAGTTCTCTTGAATAAGAAAAACAAACCAAAAAAATAACAACGATCGCTACCCCTGCAAAAGTGCAAAACAATGGCAGGGACAGCGATCTTACAAAACCGGATTTCAATACATTGCTGAAGGGTTTTTTGTTTTCTTTCATAAATACTCTTTCATATGAGAAAAATTATAAAACACCGTAGGCTTTTAATACTTCACAGGCTATCACGGAGTGACCGAACAGGGTCGGATGAATGCCGTCCTCTGCAAGATCCTTGTCCTTTGCACCGTCAATAACGGCGTTGGTAAAGGTACTCTCGAGAGAAACATACCAGTCGGCATATTCTCTGGCAAGCTTTCTTTCGATCACATTGAACTTATCAAGTTCCTCATGGAAGATCACTCTCTCGGGCAAAGAAAAGATCACGAAGGGCTCGAGCATCAAAACTTTGGTATTGGGAAGTTCTTTCTTAATCTTCTCAAGTAAGGTCCTGTAATTGTTTTCAAAGGCCTCAACGCTTGTGGGGTCGTTTGAATCGTATTTTCTCCAGGCGTCGTTGACTCCGATAAGGATAGAAATATAATCGGGCTTAAAGGGAAGCACATCCTTTTCAAATCTGGCCAACAGGTCTTTTGTTCTGTTTCCGCTTATACCCTGATTGATAAATCTTACCTTGTTTCCGGGAAACAGTGTATCATAGATCGTCTTTACCGTGTTGGGATAACCGTTTCCGAGTTTCGTAAGATCCTCTCTGTCACGTCCCACATCGGTAACCGAATCTCCGTAAAACAAAACCGTGCTTCCATCCTCAAATACTCTTTTCATTGTTGCCTGACCTCCGTTTGCATATATATTTTCTATTTTGCTCTATTTATCAGGGCTTTTATCTTTTCATTGACCGATTCCCTCAATTTTACGTAATATTCCGAATTTGTCGGATATCGGTCAAAATGTAATTCGTCTCCCAGCAAAGCAGCCGTTTCTTCAAAGCTTGTGAGGCTTTCCAGAAGTTTGAGCGCTCTTATATCGTCAAAGGCTTCGGACAAAACAAGCAGTCTGATTGACTCCTCGGGTCGACCGTCTTTTCCCGGATAAACCAGGAATGGATCTCCTGCCGAAACACCGCCCTCGGCATCTGTCGTAAGATACGGATCGATATGATGTAATGATAACATGCAGTTATAAAAATTGTAACCCCAATGAAGGAATCCCTTAATCTTATTTTTATAGATCAGCGAGCCCAAAACTCTGTTTCTTGAGGAGGGCATTGCGATAAATCTGTTGGGACTGGCCTTGACCTGGGAGCAGCAATAATATGTCCAGAGGTTTTCCACCTTTTCTTCAAAGAAAGGATTTAACTTGTTGGCGCCGCAGGCGGGAATGTCAATGAGTCCTTCTTTGTAAAAGTCCACATCCGAAAGCGCATCAAGAAATACCGCATCGGGAAGGATCCGTCTCACAGTGGCATTTGCCTTCTTATAGGCCTCTCTGTGAGCGGCTCTCGGCTCGTCGGATATATGGAAAAATGTATTCTTATAAATTCCTGCCTTAACCAGTTCATCTTTAAGTCTCGGAAGAAAGCTTTCAAGAAAGCCCACATATTCGGGACTTGAAGAACCGTTGTCCCATCCGAAAAGTTTTTGAAGCTTTCCGTCTTTCTTTCCTACGACCTTCGGAGCACATTCGCAGCCCCACTGGGTAAAGAGATGGGAAACTTCGTAATTGGTGACTCCCGCTTTCTTACATATATCTATGAACCGTCTTAAGTTTTCAAATCCGAATTCGTATTTGCCCTCAGCGGTAACCGTTACATCCACCATCTGGACCGTGGTCCTTTCAAGACCCACTTCGGTATCGAGGGCCGGCGTAAATACGGGCATCAGGATCGTATTTATATTTCTCTTGACGGCAGTCCTTACAAAGTTTTCGCAAAGCTCAAAGAATCTGTCGCTCATGGGTTCAACGCCGTAATAGTCCGCGATACAGTCCGCGTAAAACCACTCGGTGTGGCAGACGGGAAGTTCCGGGATCAAGGCATCGATGATCTCGATCGAAATCTCTGTCGTTGCCGATACCGCATCTTCTTTGTATGCGCCGGAAAGCGTGAAGCTTGTCTTATATGTTCCCGCTTTTGCATCCTTCGGGATCTCCACATCTATCCAAAGGGACTTATGGTATCCGGGTATCACCGGGAATTTGCCGTCATCGGTATCCCTTAACAGATCGGGAAGAAGACAGGGCTCGGATTCGATATAATCGTCGTCCGCTTCAACATCCTTGGGCTTTACGACAGGCACAAGTTCGACCTTTCGAACCCTGATATATTTCTCAATCTCACTTTCTATCTTGCAGGAACCCCAGACAAACTTTCCTTCGTCAAGGAAATAATCCAGCTGGAAGGAAATGTTTTCGCCTTTAAGTCCGCTTATTTTCGTTAATTTCGTAACCCCGGGATCTTCCTTGCTTTTATAGATCTTGTCAAGGGAAGAAACCGCTTTAACAGATAATTCCATTCAAATAACCCTGCCTTTACAATTATAGTTTTATCGCAAAAAAATTATACTCTAAATAAAGCAGGTAACAATGTGCTTTATTTAGAGTACAAAAAATGCATATTATGTGAATATGGCGATAAATTCTAGAGTTTATCAATGATCCCGAGTACGATGGTCCGCATCTCGCTTTTCTCTTTTTTAAGAACAAAAGCTAGTTCATTAAGAAGGTTGTCCTCGGCTAGTTTAAAGTACTTATCGTCTGTGGCTGTAGTCTTCTTACCTTCGCGGATACGCTTCATACGGCGGGTGCTTAAGTTCTTTAAAACCTTGACAAGGTCCTTCGGGTCGCAGCCCTTGATGGCTTCCTTGTACTTGGCTTCTCTTAACTTGTCATTCTCTATATCGATCTCTTCTATAGCGGGGATTTCTTCAATAAGTTCACGTGCTTCATCATCGGTGATGACCTTTCGAACGGCAGTATCATTATCTACGGGAACGTATACCCTGCCGCTCTTATCACGAATCGGTACGAGCAGGTAATATTTACGGTTTTTATCCGCTCCGGAAATCTCAAGAGGGGAAATATCTTTAACCTGACAGATTCCGCCCGTTACGTGCATAACATATTCATCGATGTGAAACATATAAACCTCCTTTGCTTAAACTATGCGAAACGCATTTGACACAAACATGACACCCTCGCCTTAAGAGGCGAGTAAGGTTATTATATCAAATAAAAGTCCGCAAGGTAAGGACAATTTGAAGGTTTTTGTTTTTTTGTTAATTCTGCATTAATACCCGGCGTTATTATTATATATTTTTGACTGAAACGCTCAATGATTTCAGCCCCGTGAAAATAGACCCTTCTTTTTGTAGTCGGAAACGTTAAATCCGCCCACTGTGTAACCCGCTCCGGATATGGCTTTTATCACCTTTTCGGGCTCAATCTCCTCTTCGGTGACTATTTCGGTCACACATTTTTTGTGATCACTCTTCACAGACTGAACCGGTACCGCAGCTCTAACCGCATCATTTACGTGAGCCTCGCACATACCGCATGCCATTCCCTCTACGGAAAAGACGTATTTCTTCATTGAAGCTCTCCTCTCTCCCTTAAAGCTTCGAGATAACGCTTAAGAGCATCCTGCCATGTGGGAAGGGGTTTGAATCCCGCTTCGATGAGCTTGGCCTTTGACATTCTGCTGTTGGCGGGGCGTTTAGCCTTGGCTGCCGTGTATTCCGCGGTGGTGACGGGATTAACCGTCATCTTGATACCCGCTTCCTTGAAAATGGCGCAGGCAAAATCGTACCAGGAACACCATCCCTCGTTGCTTGCATGATAGAAGCCGTATTTTTCGGTCTGTATCATATCAACAAGAAGCCTTGCCAGATCATAGGTATAAGTGGGGGAACCCACCTGATCCATGACAACGTTCAGGGTATCTCTTGTTTTTGAAAGATTAAGCATGGTCCTTACGAAATTCTTTCCGTTTACGCCGAAAGCCCAGGAAATACGAACGATGAAGTATTTATCGAGTTCGCGGACCACTTCTTTTTCGCCGTCTGCCTTTGATTGGCCGTAAACGCTCTTGGGGTCGGGCTTATCCTCGGGAACCCATTCGCCGTCGCCTTCACCGTTAAACACATACTCGGTGCTGATATAAAGCATTTTGATATCGAGTTCTTTACAGGTGCGCGCGATATTTCCGGTACCGGTCACATTGACCTTTCTGCAGATTTCGGCGTTGTCTTCCGCCATATCAACGGCGGTGTAAGCTGCGCAGTGGATCACTGCGTCGACTCCTGCCTCTGTAATAACTTTTTTAACGGCGGCCGCGTCCGTGATGTCCATCTCTTCGACATCTACGCCGACAGCGCCGATTCCTCTCTTTTCAAGCTCATTTACAACGTCGTGGCCAAGCTGGCCCTTGACGCCCGTAACAAGTACTTTCATTTTTGCCTCCTACTGACTCTCTTTCTCTTATATATATCTTACGGAAGCGAGTGGCGAGCGTTTTCAACGCAACCCGCTAACGCTTTATTCATAGATGCTCCGCGGCGCAGATTCAACCGAAATTTCGCCGCAAACTCGACCCACTCCGCTCAGCTAAACGCTAAGTTCGACTATGCGGGTTCGGTGTTCGCGTGCAATCGTAGCTCAAACCTCACCCGCTCAGTCTCACTAAGCATTTATCTTCACTGCGGTTCCTGTCGAATTGTTTGCTTACGAAATTTGGATTGAATCTGCTCGGTTCATTCTGAGAGCCTAACAGTCTCCTAATCTCGTAAGTTATGAAGTTTCTACGATTCAAAAGATATGAAAATCCGCTCGCCACTCGCTTCCCACTACTCTACGCAAGAAATGGTGGCCTACGGCCCAAGTTCCTCTCTTCAATAATCTACCAAACATAACGCTTAAATATTTTAAATCCGCCCGCCATTCATTCTGCAGTTTCTCATAGCAGTAAATGGGCGGCTGCAACTCAGATTTCGTAAGCAAACACTTCGACAGGAACCGAAGCGAAAATCCAGCGCTTACGAAGGCTTGGCAGCTAACGTGAGAACTTCGATTGCGTGAACACGTCAGGGTGCCTAGCCGTAGTTAGCGATTAGTTGAGCGGAGTGGGTCGAGTTTGCGGCGAAATCCTGATTGCAGACGCCGTTAAACTGTGTATACAAAGTCACGAAGCTGCGTGCATGTGAAGCTTCTACAGCAGCTGCATCACGAAGCTCAGTTCCATATCCTTCGCGGAATCCAGGCGGAAAATTTCCTGCACGGGCGCACCCCAGCTGTCATCGCCGCCGACGCCCATCTGACCCGCCATAATGCGAATCCAGGAATAGTTTCTGTTGGGAAGCTCGTCTATGTGCAGCGCATTCTCGATCTCAAAGGCACCAAAGGGCAGGAATCCGAATTCAAAGGTGTCGGACTCGGCCGCAAACATAAAGCCCTTTCCCGCTTTGTCTGTAACTTTTGCGTAACGAACGCCGGTGCGGTTACCCGCTTCCTGAGGAACCAGATATTCCGTCAGGTTGGTTCCGACATGAGTCTTAAACACATCGGTGTAAACGCCGTTATCTCTGTCTCTGTAGTTCTCTCCCGGACCCTTGCCGAAGTATTCCACATTGTCAAAGCTCTTGTCCACTCTAAGCTCCCATCCGAACAAAGGAAGCATGGGACGTCCTTCTTTGCCGAGGTATTTACTCTTAACTTCGATGCGGCCGTCGGGAAAGATCCTGTAACTTAAAGTTGCGTGGGGTTCTTCATCCCTGAGGGCATACTCGTATTTCACTTCCGCGAACTCTTCGTTTCTTTCAAAGCCCGCGAAGTTACATTTCTGGTACATGCTGAGAGTGTGCCAGATATTGGCTCTGCCGCGAAGATCGTATCCTCTGTCGTTGTCGGTGTAAGCTCTGAAGAAGGTGGGTGCGGGAGGAGTGATGGTATACTCCTTTCCGTCCTTCCTGAGTGCAACGATACCGTTGTCCTTTGAGAAGATATAGGTAAATCCGTTTCCGGTGACGCCTACATTGCCGTCGCCGGATGCGGTCCTTATGAACTTGGCCGCTTTGTTGAGTACGGGAATCGCGGGGTTGCTCTTAGCAAATACGGTGCTTTCGCCCATGGCAACGGCGAAACCTCTGTCACACCATTTGGTCTTCTTGGCTTCCCTTACCACTACTCTGTAAACATAGTCGGAACCTGCGTTTCTTGCGGGAGTTTCGACCTTGATCTTTTCGGTTTTTCCGGGCTTTACTGCAAGGTTTCCGAAGCGCTTTGCAAGTACAACCTTACCGTTTCTTGATACCGTATAATCGAAATAATAACGGGAAAGATCGATGAACAGGTTTCTGTTTTCAACGGTGAAGCCCTTATCGTCCGCCGTAACCCTTACGTTCGCGTAGAGGTTCTTGGCCTCCGGACACTTGGGAGACTCTCTTCTGTCTGCAAACACGATACCGTCGGTGCAGAAGCAGTATTCCGTAGGTCTGTCACCGAAGTCGCCGCCGTAAGCAAGGCGCATCTTTCCGTTATGCTTCTGCCAGATGGCCTGATCGAGGTAATCCCAGATAAAGCCGCCCTGATACATGGGGAATTCATCCTCCAGATCCGTATAAAGCTTCATACCACCCAGAGAGTTACCCATGGCATGCATATATTCGCAGGATACATAGGGCTTGTCGGGATTTTCGCTTAAATACTTTCTGATGGCCGCGGGCCTTGCGTACATACGGGAATACATGTCGCTTGCTCTTTGCATCTCGGGGTCGGGGTCCCGCACGATACCCTCGTAGTGCACGATCCTGGTATCGTCAACGCTTCTTAAATAATCGTGCATTGCAACGAAGTTTGTTCCGCTGTAAGACTCGTTTCCCAGGGACCACATCAAAACTGCCGCGTGGTTTTTGTCTCTTTCAAACATGTGCTCTGCTCTGGAAAGGACCGCACCCTTCCACTCGGGCTTGCTTCCGGGAACCTCGAGTCCGCGCTTTCGCCACTCATCGTTCCAGGTTCCGTGGGTTTCGAGGTTTGTTTCGTCTATCATGTAAATACCGTATTCGTCGCAGAGTCTGTACCAGAGTGACGAATTGGGATAGTGAGAAGTACGTACGGCATTTATGTTGTTTCTCTTAAAGGTCTTGATATCCCAAAGCATTTCTTCGGGAGAAACCACTCTTCCGCCGGTTGCGGAGAATTCGTGACGGTCAACACCCTTAAACACTATTCTCTTGCCGTTTATGAGCATGAGCTTGTCTTTTAGTTCAAAAGTACGGAAGCCTACCTTGGTAACGGCGATCTCCGAAATATTTCCCTCTGCGTCAAAGAGGTAAAGTCTCAACTCATAAAGGTTGGGTTCTTCTGCGCTCCAGTGCTTTATCCTAAGGCCGGTCGCGTTAAAGGTTGCTTTGTCACCGTTTACGAGAGCGTCTCTGTTAAACACCGCTCTTCCCTTTGAATCAAGAAGCATGACTTTCACACCGGCCACGTTTCCCGAAAGCTTGGCGGTAAGGTTCAACACACCCTTATCATAGTTTTCGTCAAGCAAAGCCTTCGCAAAAATGTCCTTTACATGGAGCTTCGGAATCGCATAGAGATACACTTCTCTGAAGATACCGAAGAAACGCCACATATCCTGGTCTTCAAGCCAGGAAGCACTGGTGCGCTTGTAAACTTCCACGCAGAGTCTGTTGGTGCCTGCGGTCACATATTCGGTGATCTCGAAATCCGCTGGGGTAAAGGTATCCTCGCTGTAGCCCACATATTCGCCGTTTACGAATACGCGGAAAGCGGTCTCAACGCCCTGGAAAGAGATAAACAGGGGCTTATCCTTTAAATTGGCGGATACCCTGAATTCCTTTACATAGCTTCCCACAGGGGCAAAGTCCTCTGAGATCTGCGGAGGAATAAGATCCTCGCTTCCGTCCCAGGGGTAAAGGGCATTGGTGTAGTGGATCGTGTCATAGCCCTGCATCTCGATATGGCCGGGAACCTTGATGTTCGCAAAGCCCTTAAGCTTAAAATCCGGTCTGTAAAAATCCTTCGGACGTTCCTTTAAATTCACGGAATACTTAAACTTCCATGTTCCGTTTAAGCTCTGTTTTAAAGGCATTTTTTCACCGAGAGCAATGTCCTTTTCTTTTTCGTAAAAGAAATGGTCCGAATGGGCCGGCACCAGATTTTCGCCGAAAATCTCGGGGTTTTGTAAAAATTCATGAAGCTGACGATCCGTCATACTTATAATCCTCCGTTTAATGTATTTTCAAGAGCGTAATAGCGCTTCTCCGCTTCTTTGTCGCCCTGTTTTAAAGCGGCGGCAAATTCCGTCGGAGTATAAAGCATATATCTCTTAAACATTCTGTTGAAATAGCTTATGGTGTTAAATCCCACATTTATGGCAAGTTCCGAAACCGAATCCACCTTTAAAGGGTCCTTGTACATGACCTTTGCGGCCTCAAAAACCCTGCGCCTTATAAGATAATCCACCGGCGACATGTTAAGGACACGTTTAAAGGCTCTGCAGCATTCGTTACGGCTTACGTGGATCTTTGCGGCAATGTCCTCGAGCCTGAGGGCCTCGTAGTAGGTCACGTCGATATAGCGCTTGGCCTCGATCACCCGAAGCTCGTCTCTTGCGGGCACGTTTTTCCCGGTGTACTCCGCCTGAGGCTCCAGGGTATGCTCCAGAAGATCTGCCCACATCAGTGCCATGTTTCCGAGAGTTACCAGCTCAAAACCGGGCTTTTTCTTGATATTTGCTTCGATGATCCTGGCAAGGCGTCTAAGGGCCCGCTCTTCTCTTAAATTTTCTCCTTCAAGTTTTAAACATTTGGGCAGCAACGACCTGAAGGACTCGTAATATTTCTTGGAAAGAGGACTCTGGGCATCACGGTTTACCACAAACTCCGGTCTGTAAACTATGCTGTACCAGCCGGTGTTGTCACAGCAGCAGGGCACGATCTTTCTCGGAACACCGCGTAAGATAAGAAGCGCCTGTTTCGGACCGAGAATGTACTTTTCTCCGCATTCCACCGTCACCGTTCCCGACCGTACCACGATAAACTCAAGATCTTTCGTGCGCACCGCCTCGCAGGGACTTTCTTTACACTCTTTTCTTTTTTCGAATAATTTCACCGAAACCGGATATTCCGGATTCGGATATTCGGTTTTCAGTTCTTTAACCATTCTCATTTACCAAAATATGCACAGGCAAGTTTGATAAGATCTTCATAATCTTTGCTTCCCATGGTCTCGCAGGAAGAATGCATGGCAAGCTGGGCAAGTCCGATATCCGCCGTTCTGATCGAAACGTGACCGGTGGAGATATTGCCAAGTGTTGAGCCTCCGGGAATATCCGAATTGTTGGCGTAATCCTGAAGCTTAAGGCCCTCATCCTTTGCGATCTTTCGAACAAAAGCCGCGGAAACCGCATCTGTGGCGTATTTCTGGTTTCCGTTGAATTTAAGCACCACACCGCCGTTAAGCTCGGGGCGGTTCACGGGATCTGCTTTTTCGGACATGGCGGGATGTACGCCGTGCGCGTTATCCGCGGACAAAGCAAAACTTTCGTGAAGGAGCTTCAAATACTCCGTTCTTGAATAAGAAAGGCTCTCGCAGATCCTGAAAAGCACATCCTCAAGGAATGTGGATCCTGCGCCCTGTTTGGTTCCGCTTCCCACTTCTTCATTGTCAAACAAAGCAAGCACACGGACATATTCACTGTCCTTTGAATCAAGGAAGCCCTTAAGACCCGCATAAACGCAGGCCAGATCGTCAAGTCTCGGAGATGCCGCAAACTCGTCCTTTGCGCCGAAGGTAAAGCCCTTCTGTCTCGGATACACAAAAAGATCGCTTGCAAGGATTTCCTCCGGCTTAAGACCGGTTTCTTCGGAAACGAGTTTTGCGAAGGCGCCCTTCTTACCCTTTGCAAAAAGGGGCGGAACATCCTTCTGTACCTGATATTTGTAGCCGTTGTTGATGTCGGAATTCATGTGGATCGCAACGTTGGGGATCACAAAAAGGTTACGGTCGATGTTAACAAGCTTTTCTTCGATCTTTCCGCCCTTTTCAAAAAGAACGCGTCCCGCAAGGGAAAGGGGCCTGTCAAACCAGCTTGAAACGATCATTCCGCCGTATTTTTCAACATTTATCCTGATGTATTCTCCAAAGGTAAGTTCCGGATTTTCTTTAACCCTGAAAACGGGAGAATCGGTGTGAGCCGAATAGATTCTGAAGCCTTTGATCTTCTTCTCGGGGATGGCGAATGCAATGAGAGACGAAGAATTTCTTACAACATATCCTTTACGGGCCTTGGAAAGTCTCCAGGTATCTCCCTCGGAGAACTCCGAAAAGGCCTTTTTCTCAAGTTCTTTTCTGACGTTTTCCACTGCATGGAAAGCGGTGGGGCTTGCGTCTATAAAGTCAAAAAGTTTCTGAACTTTTGCCATGTTTTTATCCTCCTGTGTCATTCTTTTCAGACACACAATGATTATATGTCAGCGGAAATGAAATGGCAATCTTGAAACGGGTTTCTTTATCCTTAAATAAATAATTGTTCAATAAGTTTTCACATTTAAATATTTACATATATTTAAAAAAATCGTATAATTCTTGCGTATGTCGGCCTAAGACCAGAATTTTCGGCCGAAGGAGAGGATTTATTATGAGTGACGAAACAAAGAACGTTGCAGAAACAGGCAGCGAGGAGATCAGCAAGAGCAAGCAGAAACGCGAGCAGCGCAAGGCTGACGTGAAGGCTCAGAAGCGCAAACAGAACTTTGAAAGCATCATCGGATGGATCATCGGTATTGCCATCGCGGCAGGCGTTATCACCATTATCTGCCTCGGCATCTGGGAAAGTGCTACCAAGACCGTTTCCGACGGAAACTACAGCGCATATCTTACCGACGACGGACGCGTTAAGGGTGCAAATTTAAAGAAGGTTAAGGACATCGGCCTTGACGGTATTTCCATCAACTATTCGGACATCGAATACAAGGATGAGACCATTGAAACCGACATCAACAACCAGCTTGCCAACTACGCAGAGTTCTCTACCAAGAAAACTCTCGAAGTTAAAGACGGCGACACCATCAACCTTGATTATGTAGGTTCAATTGACGGCGTTCCTTTCGACGGCGGAAACACCAACGGACAGGGTACCGAACTTACCATCGGTTCCGGCAAATACATCGACAACTTTGAAGAGCAGCTTATCGGCGCTCATCCCGGAGATTCCGTAACCGTTAACGTTACCTTCCCCGAAGTATATGAGAACAACCCCGATCTTGCAGGCAAAGCCGCAGTATTCGAATGTGTCGTAAACAGCATCAAAGTGATCCCCGAATTCACCGATGCATTTGTTCAGGAGCACTTCAGCGAAGTTGCTTCCACCACCGAAGAACTCAGAGCATACTTAAAGAGTGAGGGCGAGAAACAGAACGTCAGAGATTACGTAAGCAAGTACATTAAGGAGAATGCTTCCGCATCCGCTCCCGGCGCTTACTTAAAGCACTTAAGACAGCTCATCAAATATGCGGACGAGCAGCAGATTGTTTATCTCCAGCAGCTCTATGCATACTACGGACTTACGAATGCTCCCAAGACTGTTGAAGAATACAGACAGACCGACAAGCGCGGTTATGAAAAGGATCTTCGTTCCAAAGCAAAGGATCAGGCCGCATTCGACCTTACCTTCGAAGAGTTCTTCGTAAGAAAGGGTCTTACCGTTACCGATGCGGATTATTCCGAGGTCCTTGTAATCTACAGTCAGGATACCGGCAACGGCAACGCAGCTGAGACCTACGGCGAGCCTTTCTTAAGACAGGTTGCTCTTCAGCATGTAGCTCTTGATTACATTGCAGAGCACGCTACGATCGTTAAATAATTTCGGTTGACACTCAGGGCGGAGAAATCATCTCCGCCCTTTTTTATTCGGAGGTTATATGCACGAATTCAAGACCATAGCAAAGATCCATACCGATTTCCCCGAGAAGTTCGGAATTCCCCGTCAAAGCGGCCTGGTGCCGGAGCTTACTGCCCGCATCGTGTTCGAGCCGGAATTCAGAAATCCCGATGCGGTCAAAGGCCTCGAAGGCTTTTCACACCTTTGGCTCATCTGGCGCTTTGACGTGCCCGTAAGCGATAAATTTACCGCTACCGTTCGTCCTCCCCGTTTGGGCGGTAACGAAACCATGGGGGTATTTGCCACCCGCTCGCCCTTCAGACCCAATCCCATCGGCTTATCTTCCGTTGAGATAGCCGGTATCTCCTGCGGCCCCGAAGGCCCCGTTATAACGGTCAAAGGCGCCGATTTGATGGACGGGACCGAAATACTTGACATAAAGCCCTACCTTCCCTACGCAGACTCCCACCCCGAAGCTTCGACGGGATTTGTGGCCGGGTTAACGGAAAAACCCTTAACCGTTTCTTTTTCCGTACCGTTACCGGAATCCTTTGACAAAGAAAAAGAAAGCACCCTGATAAAGGTACTTTCTCTCGATCCTCGCCCCCACTACCAAAACGATGAAACCAGAGTCTACGGCATGGCTTTTGCGGGATTCAATATAAAATTCAAAATTTCCGGTAAAACCCTCACGGTGATTGGAATAGAAACACTTGTGCAGTGTTGAGTGAACACCGAAATTAGCCGTCGTTCAACAGGCCTGTTTGTAGAGGGTCATTTCTTTCCGGGCTATTCTGATGTATTTGTCACATTCAAGAATCTGCTTTTTTCTTCTTCCGATGTATCCGGAAATAAGGAAAGGAGGAAATATAAGTCTGAACCAGATTTTCTGTACTGACCAAAGGGGTTTCCAAATTAATCCGATAAATCCGAGTACTCGTCCGGTGCCGGCGTCACCCAAAAGCCTTCCTGCCCAGTAAGCGGATTTTACTGCCGCCTTGTTTGCAAAGGACGAGCGGTTGTCTCCCTGCCGGAAAATCTTAAGTTCGCTCCAGCCGCCCAGAGGCGCGATAACTTCTTTGTAAAGACGGATGATACCGTAAATCAGACTTACCGGAATTGTCAAAAACAGAATTATGGTAATTAAGCTTAAAATACCGGTCAGTATATCCGATTCCGGGAAAATTCCGAGTAATGCCATGAATATAACGGATAACCCCAGAAGAACCCCAAATGGGCCCCAGAATACAGCAGTCACCTTCCATGCCTTTTTTTTGAGACCTTCGGCCACCGCTATCTTCTCTTTAAACCAATCTCTGCTTTCGCCGAAAAAACCGACTGCTTCGTTTGCCTCTTCCCATGAATCAAATATATGTTTTGCCATTTCAACCTCCTGTGTTGTCCCTTTGGGACTTGGTATTTTGTTTTGTTCTACCTTTATTACGCATGAGGTTTCCGTAAGGTTTTAAGATTTTGAAAAATAATTTTAAGTCAAAACAATAAAGAAACGGCGTCTGCGTAAGCAGGCGCCGTCTTTTCTTTGCGGAAGGGTTTTGAATTGCTGATTAAAATCAATCATCCGAATCAAGGGCTGCAAGGCCTCTGGCATTTGCCACTTTAACGGCCTTAATGTTCTTAACAAGGACTGTAAATACTAAGAAGCTTAAGAGCACCAGGATTCCCGCATATACGGGAAGTACGCCCCATGCTCCCGAACCCATGAGTACCAGACCCAAAAGCACGGGTGTGACGGTCTGAGCCGACATGCTGGCGGTGTAATAGTATCCCGTGAACTTTCCGATCTTCTTCGATGAGCAAAGCTCCACCACCATGGGGAAGGAACAGTTGTGAACCAGTGCCATTCCGTAGCCCTTGATGGCCCATACGATAAAGAGAATGGTAGGGAAGGTCCACTCGCCGTTTGAACCCGTTTCCACGCCTGTGGGACGGGCAAATACCATTACGATATAACCGATGACCGTTACGCAAAGACCTGCGGAAATGGTCCATTTTCTGCCGATCTTGTCGGCAATTATACCTGCGGTGGCAAAACCTATAACAGAAGCAAGTCCGCCTAAGATCGTAAGGATCATGGTCTTACTTGAAGATGAATTCAGGTAGTAGATAACATAGTTTCCGATGTAGGTTCCGATGGCATTATCAGCCATGAACCATAAAAACTCAGCTCCGAGGATGGCAAAAAGCATTCTCTTATTTGCCTTGGACATGGGCTTGTCATCGTCGATGGGTGTCTCCACCGCAGCCTGTCTTTCGCCTTCTTCCATCTCATCCTTAAGTTCGACCGCCAGCTTGTTTTCTTTGATCTTAGCAAAAAGAACAAATGCGGAGATCACCATAAGAACCGATGCAACTATAAAGGGAATCTCGATGGTCCAGACGTTCCTTGCTTCGTCGGACACATTGATGTAGTCGCTGAGTTTAAGGAAAATACCGAGAACCGTTGCAGCTGCGCCGCCGAAATATCCCATGATGTTTATGACACCGTTGGCCTTGGCACGTACCGGCTTGGGCGTAATATCGGGCATAAGAGCTACCGCGGGATTACGATACATCATCATGAACATGAGGACGATGGCCATCATGCATACCATTCCCACCACGTTGTTCATATGGAAAAACAAGGGAATAAACGGGAATGCCAGAGCGGCTACAAGAGTACCGGTCAGGATATAGGGCATTCTCTTACCGATGGGAGTCTTGGTCTTGTCGGAAAGACTTCCAAAGATGGGAAGCAGGATAAGGGCGGCCAGATTATCGCAGGCCATGATGATCCCGACTATCCACTGTACGTTTAAGATCTTGGCGTTTTCACCGCTTGCTTTAAGTGCGGCGGAAGAAAGGCCGTACATTCTGCGGGCAAAAATGTCCGTTAAGAATGTGGGACACCAGGAATCGTACACCTGCCAAAGGAGCAAAATACCAAAAAACGCGAAGCCGATAAGACATGTACGCTTCACGTTTAGCTTAAGAGTTGCGGACCCGGCCGCAGTTTTTTCTTTGTTCATAGTAACTCTCCCTCTTATATAGTTTGTAACAGATTTATTATAAACCAAACAAGAGGATATGTCACCGCTGAAAAGATATGAAAAAAGTTCAGTCTCTTATATCCACATCACCGCAGTTGGGGGCGGTGCCGTTGGCCCAGGGGCTTCTCACATCGCAGCGGCCGTGATGGTACCATTCTTTTTTCGTGCCCGGGTCCTGTGCCGTGGAAAAAGAAACAAGAAGCCGGCTGACGCCGCCGTTCATCTTTCCCTCTATCATGTCCACCAGTTCGTCTATCTGCTTTTCGTCTTCCGACAGATTTTTATCGTTATTATCGTTCATATCGCTCCTATATCCGCACTATCCTACCCGAAACATGTCAACCGTGCCCTCGGCTAAGACCGTGCCTCCCTCCGTTTCAACGGTAACGCGGACCACGGTTATATGCATGCCGCGCTTTACTACCGTGCTCTTTGCCATTATATCACCATTTTCTGTGGTATTGCTCAAATAATTTATATAGGCGCTCTGAGTCACGTATTTGTGCCTGTCGGCTCTGGCGGTGACGCCTGCGCAGATGTCCATAAGAGAATAAATCAGTCCCCCGTGGATCATGCCGTAGGGATTCTTCGATTCGGGAGTCAATGTCGCTTTAACGACGCTCTCCGTGGCGGAAACAGAGACTATTTCCATGTTGTTGTGAGTCATAAAGGGATTTTTCATTATTTTGGGGTCGCGCTCATCGGTCATATTCTTCATCCTTTCTTTTAAAACAAAACGCTCAAAAGCGGTAAATCCTTTGAGATTTACCGCTCCCAGTTCATCATTAAGATCATTTCCGCCGATTCCACCATGCTTCGACCCGTGTCCATGCTGGTCTTTTGGATGTATCTGAAGGCCTCGGGCTCCGTCATGTCGTTTCGGTCCATCAAAAGAAGTTTTGCTTTTTCGATGGTTTCACGCTCTTCAAGGCTCCTCACCGGCCGCTTCCTGTTTTTCTTTATGCGAAAAGCAAGGGTGGAAAGCATCATATCCAGAGTATTTATCAGGTCTGCTGCCTTAAAGGGGTTCGAAAGGCGCATGATACCGTCTCTCGGGAGATAATCGTCCACATCTGAGGAAAGCAACAGAACATGAAAATAATCGGGCAAATACTCAAAGAGCTCCGAAACTCCCATGTCTTTTAGTTTCTTTGTGCAGATTACGACGCCGTAATCAAGGGTACCGACTTTTCTTAATACCTCCGCTCCCATTGTGCAGGAAGCATCGGCATTAAAGCCGTGCCTTTTGAGAATCTCGGCGATTTTTCCGGCGTTGTCCGGATTGGGAACAGCAATGATAATACTTCCCATAAATACCTCGTCAGACTTTCAAAAGATATTTCTCGATTTCCCAATCGGAAACTCTTCCAAGGTACTCTTCCCACTCGGAAAGCTTGCCCTCGGCATAAAGTTCCGTAAAGTTCTTGCCTAAAACATCTTTTACAAACTTGCTTGTGCTCGCTATTGTAACGGCATCCTTCAAATTTCCGGGAAGACCTGCAAATTCAACCTTATCAAGGTCTAACTTCTCTTCCATTCCCTTAAGTCCCGCTCTTACGATAAGCGAAATTACGGAATAAATATTTGCGGAAGGATCGGGGAATCTGACCTCGACGCTTCTTTCTCCGTTATCGTCGCATACGGCTACAAGATTTCTCGCGGGAGTCTTCGCACTTACTTCCCATGCGCGAATTCTCTTGTAAGAGTTAACGAGCGGATTTGTAAATGCCGTGATTTCGGGCGCATATTTAAGCACTCCGCCTGCAAAACTCTTTGCATCCGCAAGCGAAGAATTGAATATGTTTCTTGAATCCTTGTACAAAGAAAAACGTAAGTGCATCGAAGAACCGGGCACTCCCTGTAAGGGGCTTGGCATAAACGTTGCATGAAGTCCAAAGCTTCTGGCCACGCTTCTTACCGCAAATTTAAATGTCGTAACGTCATCTGCAGCCTTAACTCCCGAATCACCGCGAAAGTCGATTTCATGCTGTCCGGGTGCTTTTTCATGATGGGAAGCCTTAATATCAAAGCCCATGTCCTCAAGTGTGAGAACCATATCACGTCTTGCATTTTCTCCAAGGTCTACGGGACCTACGTCCATATAGCCTGCTTCTTCGTGTGTTACGGTTGTGGCAATTCCGCCCTCATCCGTGTGAAAAAGAAAGAACTCGCACTCAGGATCCGTGAAGGCCTCAAAGCCCTTCTTGGTCAGAGCGGATAAGTTTTTCTTTAAAATGTTGCGGGGGCAAAGCTCGAAGGGCTTTCCATCCGCGGTGTATACGTCGCAGATGAGCTTTCCGACCTTACCGTGCTTGGGTCTCCAGGGAAGGATTACAAACGTATCGAGGTCGGGTCTTAAATACAAAGGCTCGTCGGTAAGATTCGGAAATACCGAGTCTCCCTCAAAAGAAAATCTTCCGCTCGCAACACGGTTAAACTGGCCGGGCGTAACGGCAACGTTCTTTAAGTTTCCGAAAATATCCGTAAACTGCAGGCGGATAAATTCAACGTCTTCTTCTTCGATAAGATTGAGAATATCTTCCCTGGTGTTCATTCGCGATTTTTCTCCTTTAGCCGGGTAAATTGGTGTATCCCATAAGTGATTCGTCAAGCGCCGCGGCGGCCTTTCTTCCCTCGGCGATTGCCCATACTACAAGGGACTGTCCTCTGTGGGCATCTCCCGCCGTAAATACGCGCTCAGCGCTCGTAAGGAACTCTCCCGCCTTCGTGGCGATATTTGTTCTTCCATCACATTCTACACCAAAATCGGCCGTAATGTAACTTTCTGTTCCTAAAAATCCTGCGGCAATAAGCACGAGATCCGCATCAAGCACCTTTTCGCTTCCTTCAACGGGAACCATCGAAAGGCGACCCGTCGTCTCATCCTTCTTAGGTTCGAGTTTGACGGTCTTAATTCCTGTCAAAACGCCTGCTTTGTCTGAGAGAAATTCGGTAACGGTAGTCTGGAAGATTCTGGGGTCTTTGCCATATGCATCCGCCGCATTTTTCTGGCCGTAGTCGGTCTTTAAAACCTTCGGCCATTCGGGCCAGGGATTCGATTCGCTTCTGCAAACGGGGGGCTTAGGCATCATTTCAAGCTGGACGACGGATTTAGCTCCGAGTCTTACGCTCGTGCCGACACAGTCGTTTCCGGTATCACCGCCGCCGATAACTACAACATTTTTACCCTTAAGTGAGCCAAACGTAAAGTCCGTAGATGCAATCAGTTTCTCGGAATCGTAATCGATGTCCATTAATTTCTTGCTTACCTCTTTAAGGAAATCGACCGCAAAATAGATGTTCTTTGCCTCTCGACCCTTAACCTTTATATCCCTCGGATTTGACGCGCCCACACAAAGCAGCACTCTGTCAAACTCCTTCAAAAGTTTCGAAGCATGTATGTCTTTTCCCACATTTACGCCGCATTTAAAGGTGACGCCGGCCTCCTTCATAAGAGCGATTCGTCTGTCTACGACCCTCTTATCAAGCTTCATGTTGGGAATTCCGTATCTTAAAAGTCCGCCCGGTCTGTCGTTTCTTTCAAAGACGGTAACCGAGTGTCCTCGCATGTTAAGAAGTCCTGCTGCCGCAAGTCCCGAAGGACCGCTTCCGATGACCGCAACCTTCTTTCCGGTGCGGGTGGCGGGTGTAACTTCCTTCACAAGCCCCTTTTCAAACGCATAATCGATGATTGCGCGCTCGTTTTCCTTGGTGGGAACCGGAGTCGTATGAACTCCTGCGGTGCAAGCCGCCTCACAAAGCGCGGGGCACACTCTCGAGGTAAACTCGGGGAAGCTGTGTGTCTTTGAAAGCCTGTAGTAGGCCTGTTCGTAGTTTCCCATAGAAACGAGTGCGTTTGTCTCGGGAACAAGGTTGTTAAGCGGGCAACCTGACGCCATTCCTGCGATCATGGTGCCTGCCTGGCAGAACGGAACGCCGCAGTTCATGCATCTTTTTGCCTCGGTGCTCTGGGCTTCCTTCGAAGGTTTTTCATGAAATTCGTTGAAATCGAGCTTTAATTCTTTTTTCATGCCTGCTCACCCTTCCTGCCGATGCTTTCGTAGAACGCCTCAATACTTGCGTCCTCGCGGCTCATGCCCTGTTCCTCATACTTGCCCGTCAGACAAAGCAAACGCTTATAGTCTTCGGGGATTATCTTCTTGAATTTATGCACATATTCGTCAAAGTTCTTAAGTATCTTCGCGGCCTTCTTCGAACCCGTGTACTTAACGTGATTTTCAAGCATGGTCTTAAGCTCTTCTTTGTCATTCTTAAGTTCAAGCTTCTCCATGAGCACCAGGTCCTTGTTAAGGTTCTTGTAAAGATGATTGTCCTCATCAAGAACATATGCGATTCCGCCGCTCATGCCGCCTGCAAAGTTTTTTCCGGTGGGTCCCAAAATCACGGCCCTGCCGCCTGTCATGTATTCGCAGCCGTGCTCGCCGACGCCCTCCACTACCGCGATTGCTCCCGAGTTTCTTACGCAGAATCTCTCGCCCGCAACACCCGCGATATAGGCTTCACCTGAGGTCGCACCGTACAAAGCAACGTTACCTACGATAATATTGTCCTCAGCCGGATATGCCGCGTTTTCGGGCGCCTTAACCATAAGTTTTCCGCCTGATAAGCCCTTGCCGAAATAGTCGTTTGAATCTCCGGTAAGATTTAAAGTAAGACCCTTAGGAATAAATGCTCCGAAGCTCTGTCCGCCCGCGCCTTCGCAGTTAACGACTATCGTATCGTCAGCCATGCCGTCGGGATGCTTTTTAACGATTTCCGAACCAAGCAAGGTTCCGAAGGTTCTGTCGGTATTCGTAACGGTCACGTCCTTTACGCAGGCCGTGCCCTTGTTTATCGCTTTTGCGACGTCCTTATCCTTTAAAAGTGTCTCGTCCTTTACAAGGTTAAGCTTAAAGTCGTAGGCTGCAGACTCATCAAAGGTATTGTCCTTAAGTCCCGACGAAGCAAGAATCCTGCTTAAATCAAGCTTCTTTTCCTGCGAAGAAAGATTATCCTTAAGGCGCAACAAATCCGTTCTTCCGACAAGCTCATTCACGGTTCTTACACCGAGCTTTGCCATGTATTCACGCAATTCTCTTGCGATAAAGATCATGAAGTTTTCTACATATTCGGGCTTTCCGATGAAATTCTTTCTAAGCTCGGGGTTCTGAGTTGCAATACCCATAGGACAGGTATCAAGGTTGCAGACTCTCATCATTGCACATCCGAGAGTTACAAGCGGTGCCGTAGCAAAACCAAATTCCTCGGCACCTAACATAGCAGCAATCGCAACATCTCTTCCGCTCATGAGCTTACCGTCTGTCTCGACTGCGACTCTTCCGCGAAGACCGCTCTCGATCAGTGCGTGATGAGTCTCTGCAAGAC
>JAEEGK010003094.1_pt1 | contig 41654 bp, 32 predicted proteins | sample 8958771 | NCBI WGS metagenome assembly JAEEGK01 (sample SAMN16246547, study PRJNA631951) | gut metagenome | biome: gut microbiome; feature: rumen; material: SC-attached | host: Bos | place: Iran: Karaj | collected 2018-10
GGTTATCTGAACCGACCTGAGAAGACCGCAGAGGTGTATATCCCGAATCCCTTTACAGATGATGCAAAGTATGAGCGTGTTTATCGTTCTGGTGATATTGTTCGTTATCTGCCATCAGGTGATATTCAGTTTGTGGGCCGTCGCGATGGCCAGGTGAAGATTCGCGGTTTCCGCATCGAGTTGAAAGAGGTGGAAGCTATTATCCGCGAGTTCCCAGGTATCAAGGATGCTACTGTGCAGGCTTTCGATGAAGAAGGTGGTGCTGGTGGAAAGTTTATTGCGGCCTATATTGTGAGCGATCAGCAAATAGATATTGAAGCCTTGAATAACTTTATCCTCGACGAGAAACCGCCTTATATGGTGCCTGCTGTAACGATGCAGATAGATGCCATTCCGCTGAATCAGAATCAGAAGGTGAATAAGAAGGCACTACCGAAGCCTGTTAAGTCTGTTGCTATGACACAGCAACAAGCTGAACAGGCGCCGATGAATGTGTTGGAGCAGGAACTTCATGAGATGATTGCAGGTATCGTGAATAATGAGGACTTTGGCATTACGACGGTATTAGGTTATGCCGGTCTTACCTCTATCTCTGCTATCAAGCTCGCTGTACAGGTGAATAAGCGCTATGGGGTTACCCTTGATTCAAAGACATTGGTGAAGACGGGTACGTTGCAGATGATAGAGAATGAGATTCTGAAGGGTTACTTAGAGGTAAGAGGTAAGGGACAAGAGGTAAGAGAATACTCTGCCGCAGACACATCTCTCACCTCTCACTATACACCTCTCACCTCTTTGGTTGCTCCTCTCTCTTATGCCCAGACGGGTGTTTATTTTGATTGTCTGAAGAATCCCACGTCTACCATTTATAACATCCCTTATCTGCTGAGTTATCCTGAGGGTACTGATGCACAGCAACTGGCAAAGGCCGTGAAGCAGGTGGTGGAGGCACATCCTGAATTGAGTGTGCATTTTACCACGAAGGACAATGAGATTGTTCAGACTTTGGAGGATCAGGTTACGGTGGAGGTGCCTATCACAGAGATGAGTGATGAGGCTTTGATATTATACAAGAATGAGTTTGTGCGCCCCTTCAATCTGCAGAAAGCCCCCTTGTATCGCTTCGAAGTGGTAAAGACGAAGGATGGGGTTTATCTGCTGATGGATATTCATCATCTGGTCTTTGACGGAGGTTCTGCTGATCTGCTGATTCGTGAGATCAATGCCGTATTAGAAGGAAAAACCATTGAGAAAGAAGGTTATACTTATCTTGACTTTGTAGCAGATCAGCAGAAAGCGGAATCCTCAGATGCATTCCAAGCCTCAAAGCAATTCTTTGCAGAGAAGCTGCAGACCTGTGAGGGAGCCAGTGAGATACCTGCCGATCTCCCTAAGAGCAATAAACAGGGCTTTATCGGTGAGGCTGTTTGCTTGCCAGATTATGACAAGGCCACAGCTTTCTGTCGCCAACAGGAGATAACGCCTGCTCATCTGTTCCTGGCTGCTACGGCTTACGTGGTATCACGATATACCAACAACCGTGAAGTGTATCTCTGTACTGTCAGTAGCGGACGCTCGAACCTGAAGATTGCAGATACGGTGGGTATGTTTGTCAATACCTTGGCTTTGGGTCTGAATATCGATGATGTCAGTGTCAATACGTTCCTGAAGAAGACCAGTGAGACGTTTGATGAAACGCTTCGCCATGAGGACTATCCTTTCGCCCGTATCGCTACCGATTACGGCTTCCGTCCTGCTATTGCCTATGCTTATCAGGTGGGGGTGTTGGCATCGTATACGGTTCATGGAAAAACGGTTGGTCAGGAACTGTTGGAACTGAATGTCCCCAAGTTCCCGATCAATATTAAGATAGAGACGCGTGGAGTGGTGGTGCAGTATGATGATGCCGTTTACTCTCAGCGTCTTGCTGAGTCGTTGGCTGAGAGCATCGTTGCTGTCGTAGAGCGGATGATGGTACAGCCGGAAGGCAAGATCCGTCAACTCTCTATCGTCAGTAAGCATCAGGAAGAGGAACTGAGCGGTTTGCGTCAGACGGCAACGGGAGAGGCTCCATTTAAGTTCTTCCATGAGTGTATCAGTCATTTCGCACAGACACAGCCCGAGCATGAGGCTTTAGTGGCTATCGATGCAAAGTACACCTATCAGGAAATGGACGAAGCTACGAACTGCATTGCGACTGCCTTACGTCAAAAGGGCGTGAAGGAACGTGATCGTGTGGCTTTGTTGTTGCCGCGTACCAGTCGACTGATTCTCTCACTTTTCGGTGTACTGAAGGCAGGTGCTGCCTATATCCCTTGTGATCCGGATTATCCAGCAGACCGCATTAAACTGATTCTGGAGGATAGTGAGGCCCGTTATATCATCACGACTGCCGATCGCATGGACAGTGTGCCTGCAGATAAAGCCATCAATGTGGAAGAACTATTAATTTTGAGTGAAGAATTGAGAACTAAGAGTTATGATTACCAGACAAGCACAAATCAGAATGGCATGCAAGGTAATCATAACTCTTCACTCTTCACTCTTAATTCTACACTAACTCCCGATGACCTCGCGTACCTTATTTATACATCAGGTTCCACTGGTCGTCCTAAGGGTGTGATGCTGCGTCACGAGGGTATTTGTAATTATCTCTATGGTCATCCCGCTAATGTCTTTGCCAATGGTGTGCTGACAGATGCCGATCGTGTACTTAGTGTGACAACGATTTCCTTCGATGCTGCGTTGCAGGATATTGGTATGGCCTATTATAACGGTAAGACACTGATTGTTGCTACTGAGGAACAGGCTAATAACCCACTCGATCTTGCACGACTCATTCAGGAGCAGCATATCAATATGGTGTCAGGAACACCTTCCCGTTGGCAGACGTGGCTCACCTCTGATGACTTCTGTAAGGCCATCTCACAGGTGAAGATCTGCCGTGCAGGAGGTGAGAAATTCAGCGAAGCCCTCTTGCAGCAGATGCGCAGTGTTACCAAAGCCCGTATCTTCAACTGTTATGGTCCTACGGAAATTACGGTGGCTTCGAATAATGCAGAACTCACAAATGCAACTCAAGTCACAGTTGGTAAGCCGCAGTTGAATGTCAAGGAGTTTATTGTCGACAGCGATGGCAATGAATTGCCAGTAGGCGTCGTCGGTGAGCTCTATATCGGAGGTCGAGGTGTAGCACGAGGCTATAATAACCTCGATGAGATGACCCGTGAACGCTTTGTGGAATATCATGGCGAACGGATCTATAAGTCTGGTGACTATGCTAAGTGGCTGCCAGATGGCAATGTCGTCATTCTTGGTCGTACGGACCACCAGATCAAGTTGCGTGGCTTACGTATCGAATTGGGTGAGATTGAGAACGTCATGCTCTCTGTAGAAGGAATGAAGAAGGTTGTGATCATGATCCGTAAGTTGAATGACAAGGAACATCTTTGTGCCTATTATACTGCCGATCGTGAGATTGCTCCTGATGCCTTGAAAGCAGAAATCTCAAAACGTCTGACGCAATATATGGTACCTACGGCCTATCTCCAGTTGAAGGAGATGCCGATGACGCCTAATGGCAAGACCGATGTGAAGGCACTGCCAGAACCACAGCTCGCCGTTTCTTCGGCATACGTGGCGCCTGCCAATGATACGGAAAAGGCTTTCTGCGACATCTTCGCCGATATCCTACAGATGGATAAGGTGGGTGCCACGGATAACTTCTTCGAACTCGGAGGTACGTCGCTCGTTGTGACCCGTGTCATCATCGAGGCTGATAAGGCAGGTCTGCATGTGGCCTACGGCGATGTGTTTGCCAATCCTACAAAGCGACAGCTGGCAGTGCTTATCACCGGAGAATCCGGCGATTCCGGAAATTCCGGCGATGAGATTACCGATTATGACTATACCGCCATCAACAATCTGTTGCAGCGTAACACGCTTGACAGTTTCCGCAAGGGCGAACGCCAGGCTTTGGGCAATGTGCTCTTGACAGGTGCTACCGGCTACTTAGGCATTCATATCTTGCGCGAACTTATCGACTCTGATGCCACAAACATTTACTGTCTGGTTCGTGGTAAGAGTCAGGAGGCAGCAGAGAGTCGTCTGCGTACGCTGCTCTACTACTATTTCGCTAATGCTTTCAAGTCTCTCCTCGGCACCCGTCTTTTCGTTGTCCTTGGCGATGTTACTGGGGATATCATATCTCTCACCTCTCACCTCTCACCTCTTACCTCCATAAACACCGTCTTTAACTGTGCCGCTATCGTGAAGCACTTCTCTGAGGGAACGGAGATTGAGGATGTGAATATCGGTGGTGCCAAGCGTTGTGTGGACTTCTGTCTCAAGACTGGTGCCCAGCTGGTACATGTCTCTACGGCCAGTACCCGTGGTTTGTGGGCAGGCACCATCAAGGACGATGTCTTTACCGAGCAGCGTTTCTACATGGGACAGTTCCTCGGCAATAAGTACATCTACTCAAAGTTCATGGCTGAGCGGTTGATTCTCGATGCTGTTGCCCTGCATGGCTTACGTGCTAAGATCATGCGTGTAGGTAATCTCGCAGCCCGCAGTACCGATGGTGAGTTCCAGGCTAATTTCTCCACCAACTCCTTTATGGGCCGTATCAAGGTCTATAATATGTTGGGATGCTGTCCATACGCTATGCGTAACAAACAGGTGGAGTTCTCGCCCATCAACGAAGTCTCGAAAGCGATAGTCCTTCTGGCTACCACGCCAAAGGATTGTACGGTCTTCCATCCCTACAATATTCACGGACAGTTCCTGGGTGATGTGCTTCAGGGTCTGAAGAGTGTGGGGGAGGGAATTCAATTTGTGGAACAGGATGCTTTTGCAGAGGCGATGGAGCAGGCAAAGAACGATCCGCAGAAAGCCCGCCAGTTGTCATCACTGTTGGCATATCAGGACATGGCACACGGACAGAAGACGGCTGATGTGAAGCGTGATAACGACTATACCACGCAGGTGCTGTACCGTCTTGGCTTTGAGTTCTCACCCACGTCTTGGGACTATGTGGAGCGTATGCTCACGACCATCGGTGGCTTTGGATTCTTTGAGTAGAATGCAGTTTTTGGTTGCAAAGTGACATTATTTGACGGAAAATATGTACCTTTGCAGCCAAAATCATTTTTGGACATCAATGAATAGAGTTTTTTCTTCAATTATCGCATTGGTTGCAGTGGTGTCTGTCCATGCAGGTAATATTAACCTGACGGTAACCGACACTCGCTATCAGACGATTACGGGTTTTGGCGCAGCTTGTTGCGATGGTGCCATGTGTCCGTTTGGAAGCGATACACAGCCCGTGAAGCTACTCTACGGGGCAGAGTCAAAGATAGGGCTGAACATCATGCGTATGGAGATCTCACCGAATTTCGTAGGCGATGTCATCGTGAAGGAGTGGGGCAACTATGACACTCCCTATGACTGGAAAGGATCTTTGCCGTCGGCGAAGATCGTCAAGCAGCGCGGTGGTATCGTCTTTGGTACCCCTTGGTCACCCCCGGGAGATTATAAGACTAACGGAACGGCACAAGGCGGCAATGCTGATGATCAGGGTAACCAGAAGGGAAGGTTGCGTAAAGACTGCTATGAGAAATTCTTCCCTTGGCTGAACACGTTCTTGAAGTATATGAAAGATAATGGTGTGAATGTCGATGCCGTCTCCATCCAGAACGAGCCCGACTGGTGGGTCAACTACTCGGGATGCCTCTACACCCCTGAGCAGCAGCTGAAACTCGTGAAGAACTATGCCAACATGCTTGATCGCGAAACCTACAACGGTGTGCGTCTCATCAGTGCCGAGCCCCTGGGCTTCGACCCCAAGTACTCGAATGCACTGCTCAACGACCCCGTGGCTCGTGAGCAGATCGACATCATTGCGGGTCACCTCTATGGACACCCGCCCCTTGTCAACATGAAAACAGCCGCCACGCTGGCTGCGAAGTACGGCAAAGAGGTATGGATGACTGAGCACTCAGTGACCGACAACATCGACCGTCTGCCCAACTGGCACGAGCAGCTCATCTTTGCCGAGGAGCTCAACGAGTGCATGCAGGCCGGATGCACAGGCTATATCTACTGGTACATGCGTGCCCACTGGGCTTTCGTGGGTACTGGCGAGGCTAAATATAATCCTGGCAACACCAAGAACAAGCTGCTGCCTCGTGCCTTCGTCATGTCGCACTTCTCCAAGCATGTCACAGGCTCTACACGCCTGGGCGTCACCTCAGCCAATTTCACCCCTGGCACCAACAAGCCCCTCGAGGCTTCAGCCTATATCAAGGGCGACTCCATCATCGTCATGGCCATCGACACCACCAAGAATGCCTACGACCTGAGGATCAACCTGCCCTTCAAGGTGAAAAGCGGCGTCCATCTGCTCTCCACAGGCAACGAGACGGAGAACCTCTGCCAGGAACAGGCCATCACCATCGACGAGCCTGTCGACCAGCTCATCGTCAGTCTGCCTGCCCGCAGTCTCAACACCTATATCTTCATGATCGACCCAGGCAGCGCAGCCATCAACGACCACCTGAAGCAGCAGGACGACGGCCCTGTCACATACTACGACCTGCTGGGACGGCCCATCGACAATCCCCGGGGCCTCTGCATCGAGCGTAGTGCCAGCGGCGCTTCCAGGAAAGTGTATATGGGGATGTGATAATATGATAGACGTATGGCCGTAGCAAAACTCATCAACGAACCCGAACAGGAGCGACAGTTCTCCTTCGAGGTCTTGCCCCCGCTGAAGGGGACGGGCACTGACGGTCTGTTTCGCGACATCGAGAAGCTGTGCGAGCTGAACCCTGCCTTCATCAACATCACTACCCACCACTCTGAGTACGTCTACCGTGAGCTGCCGGGAGGACACTTCGAGCGCTTGCGCCTGCGCCGCCGTCCTGGCACCATCGCTGTGGCGGCTGCCATACAGCAGCGCTTCCAGGTCACCGTGCAGCCTCATGTCATCTGCAGCGGATGCACCATCGAGGACATCGAGTACGAGCTGCTCGACCTCCAGTTCCTGGGCATCACCGACCTGCTCCTGCTGCGTGGCGACAAGGCGAAGGACGACCGCACCTTCCAGCCCACACCCGGAGGCCATGAGCACACCACCGACCTCATCCGGCAGGTGCAGCGCTTCAACGAAGGTTTCTTTGCCGACGGCTCGCCCATCAAGCACCCTGGGCCCAAGTTCGACATCGGCGTGGCTTGCTATCCTGAGAAACATGAGGAGGCCCCTAACATCGAGAGCGACATGCGCTGGCTGCTCGAGAAACAGCGACTGGGAGCGCAGTATGCCGTCACACAGCTGTTCTTCGACAATGAGAAATACTTCTCCTTCGTCGAGCGGGCACGGCAGATGGGCATCACCATGCCCATCATCCCTGGCATCAAGCCCCTGGCCAAGCTCAACCAGCTCAGCGTCGTGCCACGCACCTTCCACTGCGACATTCCTGAGCCACTGGCCCGTGAGATTGTCAAGTGCAAGACCGACGATGATGCTCGTCAGCTGGGCATCGAATGGACCACCGACCAGTGTCGCGATCTCTACAGGCATGGTGTCAACGACATCCATTTCTACACCGTCGGCGCCGTCGACTCAGTAGCAGAAATCGCCCATCGCCTCCTCTAGTCAAAAAAGTCTCAAACTTCAAATCTCAAATCTCAACCCTCAAATCTCAACTCTCAAATCTCAAATCTCAAATCAACAAGTGACCTGGTCTGACGTAATAGGACAAGAAGAAGTGCGACAGCGCTTGCAGCAGATGGTCGACGAAGATCGTCTGCCACATGCCATCATGCTCTGCGGACCGCAGGGAGTGGGCAAGCTAGCCATAGCCGTTGCCTTCGCCAGCCAGCTCCTGGGAGAGAACAATGCCATGGTCCGGCGCCTCGAGCATCCCGACCTCCACTTCACCTACCCCACAATCAAGCTCCCCTCCATGAGCACTGATCATAAGCCCGTCAGCGATGACTTCGCACGCGAGTGGCACGAGCTCATCATGCAGGGGCCCTATTTCTCCATGGACCAGTGGCTGGCAGCCATCGGGGCTGAGAACCAGCAGGCCATCATCACTGCCGGCGAGAGCGACGAGCTGGTGCGCAAGCTCTCGCTGAAGTCCAGCCAGGGAGGCTATAAGGTCAGCATCGTCTGGCTTCCTGAACGCATGAACGGCGAGTGCGCCAACAAACTGCTGAAGCTCATCGAGGAGCCCCCACTCCACACCGTCTTCCTCATGGCATGCGAAGAGCCCGACAAACTGCTGGAGACCATACGCAGCCGTGTGCAGCGTATCGACGTGAAGCGTATTCCTGAGGACACCCTCTGCCAGGCACTCATTAGCCGACGGGGCATCGACGACCAGCAGGCACGCCGTGTGGCCCGAATTGCCAACGGCTCGTGGCTCAGAGCCTTGCAGGAGCTGCAGGCTGGCACTGAGAACGAGCAGTTCCTCGACCTCTTCATCCTCCTCATGCGCCAGGCTTATATGCGCAATGTCAAGGAACTGCGCAGATGGAGCGACACCATGGCCACCTTCGGACGTGAGAAGCAGAAGCGTTTCCTCCACTATTTCCTGCACATGATACGCGAGAGCTTCATGTACAACTTCAAGACTCCTGAGCTCTGCTATATGTCACAGCAGGAAGAGAACTTCGCACGCAACTTCGCCCGTTTCATCAATGAGGACAACATCATCGCCATCAACGACCTCATCAACCTCGCCATACGCGACATCGGACAGAATGCCAACGCCAAGATCGTGTTCTTCGACATCGCCCTCCAGATGATCGTTCTCCTCATACCCCCAAAGACAAAATAAATCCCAATCATACCACCAAAGAAATGGAAAAGACAAGACAATACCCCATACGCACCGGCTGTGACCGAGGACTATGCGCCGCTGCCATCGGACGACAGGACCGACAGCTCAACACCTACGACTGGCTGGCCGACGTGCCTGGCAATGCTGAGTCCACCGACCTCGTCGAGGTGCAGTTCAAGCACACGCGCAAAGGCTACTACCACAACATCAACAACCTCCCCCTGAAGAAAGGCGACATCGTGGCCGTCGAGGCCAGCCCTGGTCACGACATCGGCGTTGTCACGCTCACTGGTCGCCTCGTCAACCTCCAGATAAAGAAGGCCAACCTCAAGTCGGCTGACGATATCAAGCGCATCTACCGCCTCGCCCGCCAGACCGACATGGACAAGTTCCGCGAAGCCAAGGCACGTGAGCACGAGACCATGATCGAGAGCCGCGAGATAGCCAAGGGCCTCGGACTGAAGATGAAGATTGGCGACGTCGAGTATCAGGGCGATGGTCAGAAGGCCATCTTCTACTATATCGCCGACGAGCGCGTCGACTTCCGCCAGCTCATCAAGGACCTCGCTGCCGCCTTCCATGTGCGCATCGAGATGAAGCAGATAGGTGCGCGACAGGAAGCTGGACGCATCGGAGGAACAGGCCCCTGCGGACGCGAGCTCTGCTGCGCCACCTGGATGAAGAATTTCGTCAGCGTCAGCACTGCCGCCGCCCGTTTCCAGGACATCTCGCTCAATCCACAGAAGCTTGCAGGCATGTGCGCCAAGCTCAAGTGCTGCCTCAACTACGAGGTCGACGACTATATCGAGCACGGCCGTCGCCTGCCTAGCCGTGAGGTTGTGCTCCAGACGCAGGATGCCGACTATTTCTATTTCAAGAGCGACATCCTCGCAGGACTCATCACCTACTCCACCGACAAGCGCATCGCCGCCAATCTCGAGACCATCACTGCCGAGCGTGCCAAGGAGGTCATCGACATGAACCGACGTGGCGAGAAGCCTGCCGATCTGCAGCCCGACGACAAGCCAAAGAAGGCCGATGCGCCCGTCGACCTCCTCGCTGGCGACAGCATCACCCGCTTCGACAAGGCTAAGAAGAAGAAAAAGAAGAAGAGCAAGGCCAAGGCACAGCAGGACGCCAGTACTAAGAATGAAGAACCTCAGGAGTAGACTCCTACCCATGCTCCTCGCTGCGGCGGCACTGGTCATAGCCGCCTGCAGCAGCATTCCCGCCTACAGCCATTTCATCACCGTCGACAATGGCAGCGGCTGGCGGTGGGCCGACTCCGTGCGCTTCGTCGTGCCGCTGAAGCAGCCAGGGCGCTATGCCCTGAGCCTGCACCTGCGCACCACCAACGTCTATCCCTACACCCAGCTCTCCCTCCTCCTCCGCTCACGCGACAAAGCCCGTACCTTCCGTCATTCCGACACCGTCACCTTCGATATCAGCGATCCTCAGGCTTCCAGCACCCGTCGCGGCACCTCCGTCCACGAGTATACTGCCAGCCTCCCATCCATCACCCTCGACAGCGCTGCCATCCTCATCTTCTCCGTAGCCCACAACATGACCCACGACCCCCTCCCGGGCGTCGCCGACGTTGGCATCACCATCGAGCAACTATGATTTAGACATCCACCAAATACCTAAGACAACATGAGAACAACAATCATCCTCCTTTTCACGCTGCTCTTCGCAGGCAGCCAGCAGACATGGGCTCAGCTGAAGCCCGCCAAGAGATACAAGACTGTCTATGAGACAGCATCCTACGAGAACGACGGAATGATAAAAATCGGACTCGGGTGGGCCAATAAGACCATCAAGGTGCCCAACGGAGGACAGGCGCCTGGCGTCGTCACCCTGACTAAAGCCTTCAACAGCGTGTGGCCAACCTATGTCGTGGATGGCATACTCAAAGCAGCCGCAAATCCCAACTTCAAAGAGGTGAAAGACGAGGAATATGGCGGAGGCACCATCGTCGACCGTCCCAATGGCTACCTCTGCGAGGATGCAGGAGGCAGCGACGGTGAAAACATGGAAGCCTGTGTGTGGAAGCGCGACAACGGCCATCGGCTGTTCGCTATCCAGGTGAGCAGCAACTGCGACCCCGACTTCTCCGTCATCTGCTTCTACGACTACGACCCTGCCACGCAGACGCTCACCCCTGAGTCGAGTCCCGTCGACACCTATCAGCCCAAGGAAGGCCGCGACTACTGGTTCACCCTTCCTCGCCACGGCAAGGACTTCATCATCACTGAGATGATACACAACGACCAGGTCAACCTCAGCAGCATCTACAAGTTCGACGGCAAGAAGCACGTCTACAGCAGCCAGAAGAGCGAGCACTACGATTAAGCATTTCTCAGCGGTCGGCCGTCTCTGTCACGCTCCAGCTGAGCCATGATCTTCTTCCTGGCAAACTTATGCATCCTGATGCAGAAGAATATCAGGATGAGCATCGACACGCCCCCTACCACCTCGCTGACGATGCCCGACATCGCCAGCGTGTCGTAGACGCCATGCGCCAGCACAGGCACAAGCAGCACGCAGGCAGCAGTGCGCGAGGAGCGGTCCACGAAGTGATACATCGAATAGTAGTACCCCATCAGCACGGCAAAGGCATAATGGCCAGGTACGGCCAGCAGCGCCCTTCCTATGGCCACCGTCTGCCATTCATCGCCCACGCTGAACAGATAGCCAATGTTCTCCAGCGACGCGAATCCCAGTCCCACGCATACCGCATACACGATGCCGTCGAAGTGTTCGTCGAAGTACGGGTTACGCCTCAGGATCAGCCATAGCGCCAGCAGTTTGAAGCTCTCCTCAGGCAGTGCCGCCACGAAGAACGCGTCAAGCGTCGTCTCCACCAGGTTCGTTGCCTCCGTCACGTTTCCGAAGAGAACAGCCGAGATGGCACCCTCCACCAAAGCCACAGGGAAGCATATCGCCACCCCATAGAAGAAAGCCTTCCTCAGCCAAGACGTCGGCTCCGGCTGTGGGTCCTTCCTCAGGATATATATAAACAGCACCGCTGCCGGCAGCAATCCCGCTGCAAGGATGATGAGATAGCTCATAATCCGTAATCACACTTTGAAACCAAGAAATTCCTTCAGGCCCTCAGCATTCTCAAGATCAGCCCTTGAGACGTAGAACGGACCGGGGGAGACCAAATCGAGGTACTTGTCCAGAAACTCCTCCCACGGCAGCTTGAGATACGAACGGGGGATGAAAAACGTCCTCGACCCGCCAGCCGAACGGTTGCCGGCCTGCACATAGGCCGAATAGCCGCCCAGCTCATGCTTCCGGATCTGATAGATCTCCAGATGCCAGTCGCCCCAGCATTTGGTTGTCGCTGGCACGCTAAAGCTCTCCTTCACGGGGTTAGCACGCTCCAGCTCCCAGTCGTGATCGCTGGCAAGCAGACGGAGGAACCCATCGCAGTCCACATCCTTCGTATGAGCCTTCAGCGTACCGTCCCCCGGCCAGTAATACGACACATACTGATAGTCGTCACCCACTTTCTCGATGCCGTAGTAAGTCTGCTTCGCAATCATATCCCTCGTTGCCCAGGGAAAATCCTCTTTCATCATTTCAAATGCCTTGTCGATATAGGCATCCAGCTCATAGCCGTACGGAAATTTCTCGTTCATATCAATCTACTTGCTAATGGTTATATGTTTTATAACGACTTTCATAGCCTTGTCACGCTGCTGGCACGCAGTAAGCCATTCCTGTAAATCTTCCTCGCTGAGCAGGCGAGGTAAGGGCTCCATGTTTTCCAAAGGTGACACCCCGTCCCAACTTTGGTCAACAGCTTTGAAAAACTGGTAGGGAGAAAAAACAACGAACAGCTGGTTCACAATAGAATTCTGGTTGCTTGCCATTTTATACTCCCGGACATATCGTAGCATAGAAGACTCAGCTGCTTTTTTATTGAAAAACAGATAATTCCTATTGCCTTCTACGCGATAGCAGCCCTCTTGTTGTTCATCATAAGGCAGCAGACAATAGGCATGTTTGTCCTCATCAACAAGATAGACGGCCAAATAGCCATTGACAGGAGAAAGAAAGGAGAGGTATAAGTCATCGCCGTTCTTAAAAAGAAGTTCCTCTTTCTGTCCTTCATTCCGAAGCACATAGGTCTTAAGGTTGATATCGGTGTTTCCGTATTGCATGTTTCCTACTATTGACAACTCATAGGTCACTTTACTCTCCAGTGCTTTGATACCATAGTCACGAAACATAACGTGCACAGAAGCAAAGCCTGGATGTTTCACCCGGAGCTGTTTTGTACCTTCCGACATATAAAGCCAGTATTCGCCTGCCTTGTTCTCCACACTGCCCAGTACATTTCCTTCAAACACTGCTCCTTCCAGGGGCATCTTCACCTTGACCAAGGCACAAGCCTTTCCATTCAGGTCGTTACGTGGATGGATACTAGCCGAGAGATCCATCGGCAAAATCTCCATCGACTTCACCATCAGCTCTTGGGCAATGGCCAATGGAAGCATCATCGTTGTGAACAATAACACAAATAGAAAACGTTTCATCAGATACCTTATATGAGTTTCGCATGCAAAAATACACATTATATTTCATTCGTACAAATTTTTACGCTATTATCCTCCGTCTTTCGTCAGAAAACTTCGACAGTTCATCCAAAACTAGCATCTTTTTCTTTGTAAATTGTTCATTTATTTGTACCTTTGCAGTCGAAAAAACTTAAAACGGCAAGCAATAATGGAAAGACAAATATTGATATGCACCATCTTTCTACTGGCAGGCACAATTGTTGCCCAAGAAACGGAGAGGAAACTGAATTACGCCTATCCCCAAAAGGTAATGCCTCAGGGAATAGATAATTATTTGTTTTCCACATATTTTTTCAGCGGGAAGAAGACCTACAATATGCGAGGTGCCCAGATGAGCAGCTCAGGAGAAGTGAAGCAGCTATGCATGAATCCTGCAGGCAGCTCCTTTGCCGTAATAGAAGAGAAAGGAGGCCAAGCCAATGTGCTGATCTATGATTTGTGGAAGACCAACAAACAGCTATGTCGGCTGAACTGCCAAGGCAGTAAGCCTCTCGCCATTTGCTATTCACCCAATGCCCGTCTGCTGGCTGTTGCCCTTGCCAATCATCGCATCATTCTTTTTGACACCCGCGATAACCAGGCGATGCAACGAATAGAAACGAGCGCAGAAATGAACCAGATAGCCATCAGCAACAACAACTATTATCTGGCAGCCGTCTCAGGACAACATCTTTATATTTGGAATCTCCATACTAACCAACTCCGGATGGAGGAAAGAACGAAGTTCCTTATTACTGACGTGGCTTTTACACCCGACAATAGCAGTCTGGGCGTGCTCACCGCCGATGGAGTACTGACGACCTACGATACTCAGTCGTTCAAGCCTAAGCAGACCTACGATGCCCTGGGTGAGGCCCGTGGATTCTTCTATCATCAGGACGGAAAATATGCTGCTGTGGTGACGGGAGACGGACGTATCGCCATTATCAACCTGCTGGATCAGCACGACCGCGACTATATTGACAATGCTGATGGCGGCATCACAGACCTGCGCTTCCTGAAGGACAGTAAGCTGGAGTCGTATCTGGCCTATAACACCCGGCACTCCATTGTCTACACCTTCATGAACAAGCTCTCACCATACTATACCCGTCTGGTAGCTGACGAACTGAACGAACGCATGACCGTCTGGCTGAAACGTCAGCCTGACGAGACACTAGAACAATATAATTTGCGTGTGAACGACCAGACGAGGGCTGAGCAGATATTGCTCTTTGAACGCGAAATCGTCACATGCATGGCTGACGACCTGCTCGATCGCACCTTGATAACCCTAGGCAGTTACAATCCCAGCCAGCATTTGCTCTCAATGAATTTCGACACTATGCCCACCATCTATCTGGATGTGCCCGAGAGCGATGTGAACGCTTTTGCTGACCCCGGCGTGCTGGAGTTTCGCAATGCCGTTTATGGCCTGACAGAAGAAGACCATTTCGAACTCATCTATGCCGATGTCTACAACAAACAGAATGACAAGACATACGTCTTTGACAATCTGGACCGCCGTTCGCTAGCCTATCTGGAAAATGACGACAACTTCGTACCGTTGGAGATTATCCAACAGTCGAATGCTGAGGAAATGGTGCTCAAAGAAATCAAGGAAAGCATCATTGACCTAGCCAAGAAAAACAAAAAGATTACCGACAACACAGAAATCACTGTCAGCGCTACGGCTGAGAATGCCTTTGATGCTGATGGCCGCCGCATCACTAACTACAACATATCTTTCGCCTACCAGATTGATCAGCGCCACTCCACGAAGGAGGACTTCGCTTTGGGGCGTTATCATATCGAGGAATCTGCAGCGGCCATGTCTATGCTTGCCATCGTCAAGCAAGCATTTACGAAAGAGATGGCTGCTTATATCGTGCCGGGAAAACAGCTCGTCGTCACAATCACTGGTATGGCCGATGCCGTGCCTATCAGCCGCTCTATAGCCTATGACGGCAGCTATGGTGAATACGACAACGAGCCTGTACGCAAAGACGGCAACCTAGTTCCCATGAGCATCAGCAAGGCTACGGGCATTACCAGCAACGAACAGCTGGCCTTCTTGCGCGCATTAGGTGTCGACCGTTATGTCAGAGAGAACATATCTGCTCTTGAACAGATGGATTGCGAATACAACTACAATATTGACCTGGCGAAGCAAACTGGAGGACAGTACCGTCGCATCAGCATCGTCTTCACGTTTATCGACGCATTCAAAAAATAAGACACAATGAAACGCATCCTTATCCTATCCCTGACTCTCCTTCTGCTGTCCGCCGAAAGATGTGCGGCACAGTCCTTTGCTGAGGCTGAGAGTGCCATGAAGGAGTTTGTGCAACTCTATGAAGCTGGAGGAAACAACCGCGGAGAAGCCTACAAGAAACTGCTAGCTTGTTATGCCGGGTTTGTTTCGGTCGTCTCTACCCAGACTGCAACACCCGAGTATAGCAAGGCGCATGAGTCACTGAAAATTATCTATCCCTATTTGCATAACGCTGCCGCGTTCTACTCCCAGCGGGGCGACCAGCAGACAGCGGCCTTCTTCGCTCGGGCATGTGTAGACATGCCGAAGATGCCTGCCTTCCAAGGTGTCCAGTTTGCCCTTGACAGCAATTATCCCACTATCGTGTATTATGCTGCATCTAATGCCTACAATTCGGGAGACTATGAGTCTGCCGCCAGGTATTACAATGAATATCTCTCCACTGGCGATAGTCCCAAACGGCAGAATGCCCTTCATTTCCTCACACTTGCATGCCAGAAATCGGGCAATCATCAAATGGCTTTCACCATCCTCGATGCCACGATTGCTGCCGCTCCCAACGACTTTAACGTTCTTTCCATGGCCATCAATGCGGCACTCGACGCCAAGGACTACCAGCGTCTCCCCGCCTATGTTGACAAGGCCTTGAAACTACGACCCAACAATCAGGAGCTTCTTGACATTCAAGGAAAGATGTATGAGGACATGAAAGACTTCGAGAACGCCCTGAAGGTATTCCAGAAGAAAAAGGAGCTGACGCCCAACAGTTTGAGCGCCATCGAGCATATTGCCCAGAATTACTACAACCTGGGTGCTGTATACTACAATAAAGCCTTGTTGGAAGCCAATTCTCAGACTGCTAAGCGCTTGAAGGAATCGTCTGACAACTATTTCAGGTCAGCAGTGAAAACACTGAAAGAAGTGCTCATAGCGAACCCTGCCTCTCTCAAGTACACACAGGCCTTGGCTACTGCATATAGTTGTCTGGCGGATGCAAGGCAACTAGAAGCCACTAATTTCAAACTGCAGACACTGGGCGGCCAGAAAGTAGATAAGAACGTTAATCCTGCGATTATCACCTCTGGGCAAGAATTCCTGTCGCAACCCGCCAGGAACGAGGTGGCAGCCGTCACCTCTATACAAAGGCAGAGCACACCGACCATGTCCCAGCTTCCCGTGAACGACAATGGAGTGCCCCGGTTTTCTGCCTATGCCCGTAAATACATTCAGCAGCATCTGGAGAAATGGCAGCAGAAAGATGCATATGAGACGGTTGACGAATACCGCAAGCGGGTCAGCGATGAGAACCAGCAGAAAAAGCTGGAAGAGCTGCAGCGTCTGGCAGAGCGCGAGTATATCATCCAGTATTCCCATGATCCTCGTTTCAGCGAGCTGCATCTCATGCCCTATGACGCCGAGAACCAGGCCTTTCTCATCAGCTCCGACTATGGCAACATGGTACTGCCTGTTCCACGCCAACGTGATGAGGCCCGTATCTTTGAGGCTGGTTGGAATGGCATGAAATTCGTCAACCCCCGTTATTTCATCGACGGCGACTCACTGGCACTGGCCTCTCTCACCTTTGTGACACCCGCAGGCAAAAGTTATCAATACGACAATAAGCAGGCACTGGAATATTTGGACACCCATGTGAACGTGGAACTGGCGCAGGTCGACTATGATCATCTTGACCTGAAGACAGGGAAGAGTGATGACGGCAGCAGGGCACAGATTAAACAAAAGACCGTGGCCATCGGCACATCGGACGTGGACAAGAATATCCCACAGACAAAAACGGTCAACGACAAGACCTTCGCTGTAATCATCGCCAACGAGAACTATCGTCAGGTGCCTCATGTCGCCATGGCTGTCAACGATGGAACCACTTTCGCAAAGTACTGTCAGCAGACGCTGGGACTGCCTGAGGTCAACATCCGGATGTATCCCGATGCCACCCTCGGCAGCATGATGAATGCTGTGAAGGATATCACCGATATCTGCAAGGCATATAATGGCGATGTCAATGTCATCTTCTATTATGCCGGACATGGCATACCCGATGAAGCAACAAGGGATGCTTATCTGCTGCCTGTGGATGCCGACGGCAGACAGATGTCCGTCTGCTATCCTCTGAGAACACTCTATGACGAGCTCTCCCTCATGGGAGCGAAGAGCGTAGTCGTCTTCCTGGATGCCTGCTTCAGTGGCAGCACGCCCGATGGCGGTCATCTCATGACATCGGCCCGAGGCATTGCGATGAAGCCCAGACAGGCGACACCACAAGGTAACATGGTGGTGTTTAGTGCTGCCAGTGACGCCGAAACAGCCTTTCCCTATGAAGAGAAAGGCCACGGACTGTTCACCTATTTCCTCCTCAAGAAACTACAGGAGAGCAAAGGTAATGCCACATTGCGCGAGCTGGGCGACTATGTCACCAAGAATGTACGCGAGAAGTCGGTGGTCGTCAACCGGAAAGCACAAACACCCACCGTTGTCCCCGCATCAGCTGTCAGTGGCAGTTGGGAATCGATGAAACTTAAATAAAAACACGATATTCATGAAGAAGAGAAAAAAACTATTGGTCGTCTCGCTCCTTTTGGGAGGGGTGCTGGCTTCTGCTCAGACCACCGTAACAGGTACTGTGACCGACAAGAAAGGCAATCCGGTGCCTGGGGCTAAAGTAGAGCTTGCAGGTACCGAGGAGTCAGTGCTTACTGACCTTGACGGTTCTTTCTCCCTGACGCAACCTCAAGGTGTCGCAGCCACTTCCGTCAATGTCTATTACGTGGGTATGCAGCCCAAGAGTCAGACCATCAGGCCCGACATGCACATCGAGCTAACAAAGACCACCTGGTGGAACCGGAAGCCTGACCACTGGCAGTTCTTCGGAGAGGTGCAAGGTGCCTTCCCTGAGTCAGGCGGTAAGAATGCAGCCTATGGCGTAAGGCTGGGAGTGATGAAGGACTATGGCGTCTATGTAAAAGCACTTTTCGGTGCAACGCCCTCCACCGACCATGAATGGGACGATTTTACGGGACTGAAACCGTGGACGACAGGCAAGTACAAAAATGGTATGCAGGCCTACCTCGTGGGGGGTATGGTTCGCCTGGGCTGCGCCATCTATCTCAATCTTGGCCTAGGCTATATGAACAGCACTGTGGCCTGGCAACTGTCGGACGAGAGCTGGACAAAATATAACGACGACAGCTATAGCGGCGTGTGTTTTGAGACAGGACTTACGTTGCGCGCTGGCAACCATTTTCTGCTGAGTGGAGGACTGCTCATGGGAAGTAGCTGTGCCCGTGCTCCTTATCTTGGATTGGGTTATTGTTTCTAAAGAAAGGAGATAACGACTATGAAGATACAAAAGATTCTTTTATTTGTGTTAGGCTTTTCTTGTTTAGGTTGTGAAGACCTGACTGATGTCGAGAACACCATTCCTGAGGTAAATACAGGCGAAGTGGTTCGTCTCACTGCCCGCGAAGCCACGATTGCTGTCAGTGGCGACGACACGGACTATTATTACATGGAACTATCAACACAGCGGTCGTTTGGCCAGGACAATACCATTCGGCTGGACAACATCGTTGCAGGACAATGGCAGGCCATGGGGCTGAAGCCCGGCACAACCTATTACTATCGGCAGTGTGCCTCTGATGGGCTGACGGTCATAACGGGACCCATCCGTCAGTTTACCACCGATCCGCTGGTAGCCATCAACCGCATACTGTTGAAGCCATGGAACAGTGAGGTGGCTTCAGAAGTGATCACTGACGAGCAGATGGGCATCTTCTTCTCGGATGCGGATTCAGGACAAGACTTTGCAGGTTTGATCAATTTCCGCCCTAGCTACGACCTTCAGACCGGTGAATGGCTCATGCCTTTTGATGTTGTCCCACTAGAGACGCCTCATCAGTTCCTGGCTTATGCACCCTATTCCTCCTATATCAAAGACAAGACCTATATTCCTATTATCACATCCGATGGAGATATTGACTATTGGAGTGGAAAGAGTACACAAACTGTTACAGCCGACCATTGTAGCGCCGACATAGAGATGCACCATGCACTTGCACGAGTCATCTTCAAGGTGAGTAAGGACAAGGATAGCAATACCGATATCAGTGTGTCGGAATATGCGCTGGAGAGAGATAAGAATGCTGGATTCTATTTCCCCATCAGAGGATATCTGGACCTGGTGCAGGATACCATCTTCGTCAGCTACAGGAACGAGTACCTGCCGCGCACCATCCCTGCCACCACGCTCAGCGAGGAGCCTGTAGATATGGAGTTTTATGTCATCCCGTTCGCTTTCACCGACTATCAACTGGACTTTTCCATCCAAACAGGAAAAACCTATGCCGAAGCATATTCTTCAGTGATACCTGCTACGGATTGGAAAGCCGGCTACCAATATGAGTACCCTGTTAAGGTGCTAAAAAACAGTTTGGTCATTGGCGACGTGCAAGTCACGCCGTGGACAGAGAATGGCGGAGGAGATATTGTCATCAAAAACTAACCGATTATGAAAATACAACGATTATATCAGAGATTATGGCTCATGCTGCCGCTTGTCTCCTTTCTGGCATGTAGCAGCGATGATGAGCAGGCAGGTGGCACCGAGGCTGGTGTCCCCCTGCAAATAGAACTCCTGCAGGTTCCGACACGTTCGGTCATCTACGGCACCACGTTGCCTGACAACAGCCAGTATGGCATCTATGTCACATCTGGCTGGCCAAACACGCCCATAACCGGTGGCAACAATGTTGCCGTAGACTATCACGGTGGCAAGAGCACCATCAGTCGCGACATTCTTCTCGATGAGACCGAATGCCCTGTCTATGCCTATTATCCTTATTCGGCACAGCAGTCGCTCGACAAGATGACTTTGGAAGTGGAGTCGCAAACGGACTACCTCTATGGCATGGCCGTGAGAGAGGACGGGAGCAAGGACTTTATCAGCAAGTATAATCCTGTGGCGCGCATACAGATGTCGCACGCCTTGGCGCTGCTGCGATTCAACATCATCCAAGCTGGTGAAGCAAGCCAGTCCAATACGATTTCCAGCATTATCCTTTACGAAAGCCCCGTCAAGTGTACAATGGACTTGACCGACAACAAGCTTTCCAACTATGAGTATGGCAACAATGAAGTCGATTGCAAACTGACGGTCACATCCTCTGTCCAGACCGTTGATGTTTTGGCCATTCCATCCGAAAAACAATATTTAGGTCTTTGCTTCATGCTCAATGGAAATCCCCAATACGTTAACCGGACACTGAACCTGCAGCCAGGGAACTGCTATTCCTTCCTTGTGACTGTTGAGAGTAGTGATAAGCTGACCATCAGCAAAGCCATCATCACACCGAGGGAGAACAACACCATGCCATCACTGAACTTGGATGCTGATATCCTGCCAATAGGTGGTACTATCGGAACACCAGTAGATTTGGGGTTGAGCGTGAAATGGGCTGATCATAACGTTGGGGCTGATACGCCGGAGAAATTAGGAGGACGCTATTATTGGGGAGATCCTACTGGCACTGCTACGTCAAGCAACTATGTTGAACCACCCCTCTCTAATATCTGCAATACTGAGTATGATATTGCCAAGGCTCAGTGGGGAGGGGGATGGCGACTGCCCTCTTATGATGAAATAAAAGAATTGGTAGACAACACTACCTTCCAATGGACTACAAAAAATGGCGCACAAGGAGGCCTTTTCACATCAAAGAAAGCGGGATATACCAATAGAAGTATCTTTATTCCGTGGAAAGGTTCAAAATGGACGGAAAGTGACATCATGAATAGCTCAGTTTGGACGGGTACAAAAGTATCATCAAGATCATCTGCCTGGCTACTTATGTTCGATGAAGAAGGTGCCTATGACACATACTCTAGTTCATTGATATACACAAACCATATACGCCCAGTTTGTAATTAACAAATACTGATAGAACATGAAGAAAATCTATATATATTGTATGCTCCCTTTACTGACAGCGTGCACACAAGAAGAACCGGATTTTGTCCAGCCAACATCAGCTACACTTCATATCACTACCGAGATTGTCACCACTCGGTCTTTCTCCACAGGATTGAAAAACGATGTGGAGTTTGCCAGTGGGAATCAGATAGGAGTGACCTTGTTCCAACCTTCCGGCATAGCATATAATGGAGCCCTTAATCAGAAGGCGACATTCGATGGCAAACAATGGGTGTTTAACAATCCTATTAGTTTGAATGAAAATAGTGCTTGGCTTTTAGCTTATTATCCATATTCTGAGGAGTATTATGCAGGAACTCATCCTACGCGTGCCGTCTCTGATATTTGGGTAATACCTTTCCACTATGTTCCTATAGATATTACTCCTTTCCCTCATTTTGATGGACAGCAAGACTATCTTTGCGCAGACACGGAAAAAATGATTGTTGTTGATGCTTCAAATTCTACTGCACAAATCAAGTTCAAGCATGTTTTACCAAAAATCACGTTCCAGATTACAAAAAGTGCGAGCGAAGCCAATGAGGACATTTCCATTAGGAAGGTTGTCCTTAAAAACAAACAAGCATCAGGTAATGTCATTTGCACGAAGGGATGGATGAATATTCGGGGATTTATTGAAAGGGGACAGTCCAAGGGTGACGAAATCACGCAGTGGGTATATGGAAAGTTGGATACGAAAACACCTATCAACTATGATTATCTGGTCTTTCCCTCTGACTTCGGCAACGATGAAGTCGTGTTAAGCATAGAATTGAGCAAAGATGGCAAGACCTGGACCTTCTACGATGTACCTATCCCAGGTACTTGCTGGGAAGCTGAAAAACAATACACCTATCCTGTCACGGTGAGTTTAACAGAACAGCAAATGGAAGAGGGGCATGAATGGGTAGATCTAGGCCTGAGTGTCCGCTGGGCAACGATGAATGTTGGTGCTTCTTCACCTAGTGATTATGGTGACTACTATGCCTGGGGTGAGACCACCACGAAAAGTGACTACAACTGGAATACATATAAATATTGTAATGGTAGTGAGAAGTCTATGACCAAGTATTGCACCAAGTCCAGCTATGGTATTGTTGACAACAAGACTGAATTGGACTCCTCCGATGATGTGGCCCATGTGAAATGGGGTGGAAAATGGCGAATGCCTACTTACGAAGAGCTGGAAGAACTAAAGGAGAAGTGTACATGGACGCGGGCTATACAGGATGGGCATCAAGGCTACTGGCTAACAGGTCCTAACGGAAATACCATTTTTCTTCCTATTGCTGGGTCCTACTACAATAGTTCGCTTTCCCAAGTAGGCAATCGTGGCGACTACTGGTCGCGCACGCTCTGCGAGAGCTACCCGAACCGTGCTTGGGAACTCTTCTTCTTTGAAAGCCTAAGCAGCGACATGGCCACTTACTTCACGAGCCGTATGTCCGGTCAAAGTGTACGCCCTGTCATAGACCCCTGACTTAACCCGTTTTTTGCAAAGGAATTATGAAACAGTAAAATACAATTAGATAAGAGAGATATTTTCCATGATATAAGTAGCGCCCGAAACGGATTATTATGCCACACGTCATTACCTACACGGAAGAGATAGAGGAGCACGGATACTGCCAGCAGCGTCCTGAGCTGAAGACCGGGGATAAGTATCTGCTTGAGGTGGATGGAAAGCGACGACTGCGTATCGTCCGGTCCGTCCGTTTCGACAAGTATGTCTGGGAGGATGTCGCACAATGGTCGACAACGATTGAGGAGTACTTCGAAGAGGAATACACATTGACTACGGTTCTGATCAACGTCGGACAGCCAACCCAGGCGGAGATCCCTGTCTTTGTGGCGAATGGGATGATGGGGGTGCTCACATGCGACAAGGAGCTGGTCGACGGCGAGCTGTTCATCCCTTCAAAGCGATTCTTTACCGTGGTCAAGGGTGTTGCCCCATTCGGTTTCTACGATTGTCAGCAGCTGACGAAGGTGATCTTTGATGCAAGGGTGGTGATAGCCTATGAGTACGCTTTTGCCAAGAGCGGAATCAAGGCAATGGAGTTTAACGAGCTAGTCCCTGTATTGGTGCATATCACGGCCGTCGACGATTGCAAGAATCTCCCGAAGTTTGACAGTATCTTCGACAAGCCTTTCCCGGGGAAGTACCTGATGAGGGGAGGCGACAGCTTTCAGCAATGGGAAGATGACTTACGCAAGTATCATTTTCTATAATTATCTTATAACCATTAAAAGTTGCGCCCGACACAGATTAAGGGAAAATTGTTATGAGTATAAATCCATATTGGAAGATGCGCTCCAACAGACAGTGTCATAACCTTGAAGATTATGAAAGGGAGAATGTTTCGAATTTTACTCCGAATAGACTTCCTCCAATGAAAGGCTTCCGGGGCTTTGTCGAATCAATGGTGGAGGAAGTCATTTTGGAAGATAAACCTTTTAGCTCATATAAGGAAGAGTTGAGGAAACGATGTGAGCTGGAAGGTGTGGATTATGACAACTTGGAATGTGATCTTGAAGATTTCCTGGAGAACTTAAATATGGGAATAAAATCACCTGACGGCTTGGCTATCGCTATGGCCATGGCTTTTGTGCTGGAAGATGCTGAAAAGTGTTTTGTCAGGGAGGAGAAGATTGAAGAAATATGTGAAATTTGGAATGCGCGTCATCCCAACAAAGAGTTTCATCCGCATAATCCCATCCCTAATATGTGAGAATAATATGAAGAAACGACTATTTTTTGACATGGACAATGTGCTGGTTGATTTTCAGTCAGGACTTGACAAGATTGACGAAGAAACCAAGAATCAGTACAGGGCAAAGGGACTTGGTGGCAAAGACCGTTTGGATGAGATTCCTGGTTTGTTCGGTAAAATGGAACCTATGCCTGGAGCTATTGAGGCCGTTCGTACACTGGCAGAGGAGTATGACGTATTTATCCTCTCCACTGCTCCTTGGAGAAATCCATCGGCATGGTCTAACAAAGTGACGTGGGTAACCAAATACTTCGATGACGTATTCCACAAACGAATGATCATCACCCATCGGAAAGACCTTGTTGAAGGTGACTATCTGATTGACGACCGTGGCAAGAACGGCACCAGCGAGTTCAAAGGCGAATGGATTCAATTCGGTTCGGAGAAGTTTCCAGACTGGAAAACTGTAGTGGATTACTTAATGACCCCATTGAGGACATGTCCTTTAAAACTACACATTCGTTACTTGACAAATCCCTATGAGTCGGGAATTGGGCTTTCGCACCCTAAAGAGCCCGTATATGCCGGAGAGCAGATTTATACGGCAATGCTAACAGAGAGAGAACTGGAGACGGTTAGGATGATGATGTTCGGTGCCAAAAGGACATCGAGCACAATGCAATTTTCTGAGCGTTTAAAAGCTGAAATCAAGTGCATTCTCGACAATTCACTTGGGATGGACTGCGACCCTATTTGGATCGAATACGAATGGGAATCTGGAGAGAAAGAAAGACTAACGGCTGAACTTAGATATCTGAACTGGCAGGACATTGCTCTGATGAAGGCGAGAGTTGAGGAAATGGGCGAGCATATCAGTCGCGAAGAACTGCTTTCCGGATTGGAGAGTTGCTGTATCAGGCATGAGGTGTGGACTCGAGAGACGGGGCACATGTGGGAGACATATAGTTTGCTGGAAAGAAATCCTGACGATTATGACTATGCTGATACATGGGACACCTATCCCATCAAACTATCAATCCTTTCCACAGAGAATATTATTAAAGAATTGAAACGGCACATAATACAGTAAGCATGATTATTCCATTAGGCATAATGCTGATTTGCCACTATCTGGCGGATTTCTGTTTTACATCACCTTCGATGATAAGGGCGAAGGCTGATGGGTGCAATCCATGGCTGATATGCAGAAGAAACCCTATTGGATGTTATATGGTTTTGATCAGTTACTGCATTTGTTGGTGATTGTGATGATTTGGTATTATTGTATTGAAAAAGAAGTAGGATTATGGAACTGAAAATGCATGTGAATTGCGAGTCTGTCTCAGGACAGCATGTGGAGTTTGATTTTAATGTGAATACGGTGAGTTTGGAAGAGTGGCTGTTTCTGAAACAATTATTGTCAGTAAATAAAGAAGTAAGGAGCAGGTGGAGTGCATTGCGCTATCATCACAATGCTTTATATGACATCATCAGACAAAAAGTTGCAAATATGTTGGAAGTTATATGTGGTAAAGGAACATATCAAGACGATATGGTCAGTTGGAGTGCAGAATACCTTGAGACAATCGAACTGGAAGAAAAACAAGTTTCAACAGAAGACTGTGCCTTGTTTTATGAGGAAATAGGTGGTGTGTTAATCACAGATAAAAACCTCATTGGATTCCATTATCGGAGACATTATACATACGATCCCACACCCCGTTTGGTCGGTGACGTTGATTATCCAACATGTGATACCATAGACTGTGACATCTTTGGCCAGGATGAGGAAAGATGGCATGAAAGGGCTCATTATTCCGAAGCTTGGTGTGGGGTATTGGATGATTGTGCATACCTGACAGTAGAGTATTTTAATGGAGATCGTGTCCAGATGGTTTCTGTGCGAGAAGAACAGCGGTGTGGAGAAACATCGAAAATGCGAAGTTTGCCAAAATTTGGTTCGCTAAATGAATGTGCAAACAGGATGAAGCGGGTCATACGAATTAAAAGAAGAGGTCAACCGAATGCCGATCCTAAGAAAATCAGAAGATGGGGTGAACCTGAACCAGATATTTGTTTCCGTGCAAGGAAAATTTGCGTAGATGCCCATAAGGGTCAAAAAGACAAAGCTGGTGAAGACTATTCTCACCACCCATTTAGGGTTGCTGAGAAATGCCAAAGCATAGATGCAAAGGTCGTGGCTCTGCTACATGATACCATCGAGGATACCGAAGTGACTGTGGAAACTCTGCAGAACGAAGGCTTTTCTCAAGAAATCATTGATGGTGTCTTGTCAGTGACAAAGCGTGAAGGTGAAAGTTATGAAGACTTCGTGCGACGCGCTGCGGAGAATCCCCTTGGCAGAGAGGTGAAGAAGGCCGATTTGGAAGACAACATGGACATTCGTCGGTTAAAAGAACTGACGGATGACGATGTGACCAGACTCCGGAAATACCTTCGTGCCTGGCAATATCTGAATTCCTTATAACAGACTCATAGCAGCTTCAGATAGTTGCAGTGCATGAGCTGGCCGTCATCAGTACGAAGGTGCATGCCGTTGCCTTCACAGTAACGCCATGCATCACAGTCGGCACAGCTGTCGCGGTGCATCCACTCCCGCTGTCGGTAAGGCTCAAAACGGTGCTGCCACACATCCCAAAAGCTGTCGTGGTAGATATTGCCCTGATGATAATGGCTCCGGATACTCAGACAGCCCGAGATGGAGCCGTCGGCCAAGACAGAGGCCGTCGTCAGTCCTGCATCGCAGCGGAAGGCATGGCTGCGCACCACACCCTCATAATCGCCGAGGAAGCCCTCACAGCTGAAGCTCACCTGTATCCGTCCCTCCTGACGGGTGGTCTTGATGAACTCCATCACGCCACGGAACTCGTCCGCCGTGAGCACCATCTCTGCATCGTCCTTCGCCCTTCCGGCAGGGAAGACGGTGAAGATGCGCCACCGTGGCAGTCCCAGCTGTATGAAAAAGTCGCGCAGGGCTTCCAGACGGGGGTAGTTGTGCCGGCTCACACAGGTGATGACATCCCAGGCCACATGGCGTGTATGTTGCAAGAGCTTCACCGCTCTGACAGCGCGACGGAAACTCTGCGGATGTCCGCGCAGCCAGGTATGGTCGTCCTCCAGACCGTCGATGCTGACAGCTATCGACTTCACGCGTGCCTTCACCAACTGTCGGAGCATGGGCAGGTCGAGCAGCATGCCATTGGTGACGAAGCCCCAGTTGAAGCCTCGGGCGGTGATTGCCTCAGCGCATGTCAACAGATCGGGGCGCATCAGCGGCTCTCCTCCCACAGTAAAGACGATGATGCGGTGTGGGTCGGCATGCTGGGCAATCTCGTCGAGCACCGGCAGAAAATCGCTGAGCGGCATGTCCTGCTGTCGTACCACGGGCAGACAGCTGCTGCCACAGTGGCGGCAGGCAAGGTTACACCTCAGCGTGCACTCCCAAAACAGGGTGCGCAGCATAGGATGCTCTTTCAGCCACTGTCGCTGCTGCCGCATCCGTTCGAGCATAGCTATCTGTGACTCAGTCATGGATCATATAGCGCTAGATGTCGTCAACCTGCGTGATGTCGCTCAGCTCTGCATCGTCATCGTCAAGAAGCTGGTCATCGTCCTCCTCGTCATCAACGAGCGGGTCGTCGTCGTCATAGTCCTCCGGACCGCCATACATCATTATGGGATAATCATCATCATCGTCTACCGGACCGCCATACATCAAGTCTGGAATGTTGTCGTCGGGAGGTATTGGGCCGCCATACATGTCATCGATGACTTCTATCTCTTCGGTGGGTTCATCGGGCTCCTGAGGATCGTCGGGATGGTCGATGAGAGGCTCTTCAGGCACATCCTCATGCTCCGGGTTGCCCACAGGCTGGATCTCGTTGATGACATCGGCAGGCGTGACGGGCTCTCCAGGTGTCACTATCTGCTGCACCTCGTTCTCCGATATTTCCAGCACAGGCGACTCTTCGGGAATGGTCACCTGCTGTACTTCCACCTCCGTCACCTCCAGAGGTGCCTCGTCATGGCTGTGGATGATTCCCACGGTGGTGCCAGAGGCAGCACCCGAGGCTAGTCCCACGCCAGTGGTCAGCACTTTTTTCTTCTTCTCGTCGTTCATAGCTTTCTGATGATTAAAATTACCTGACGTATATTTAGGTTTTCGCATGCAAAAGTACACAATTTATTTCATTTACACAACTTTTTCTGAAGAAATACCACTTTTGCAAGTATGATGGAGTTTAGGAGTGACTTCTTGATGGTGGATGGTGGATGGTGACTGGTGGATGGAGAACACCTCAAGCGCTACAAATGCGCCTCATCCGCCTACCAACTATTCTCCATCCACCATCCACCATAAGTCACTCCTAAACTCCAAGGCAAGCAAAGCTTGCAAAACTTGAATAATTATATGAAAAAATTTGTACGAATGGAATAAAATGCGTACTTTTGCACGCAATTATTGATAACAAGTCATAAGATGAAACGATTACTACTGCTCAGTTTATATTTAGTAATGACAGTATGCATGGTATATGCACAGGAGTTAAAAGTGAAGTCGATGGAGGTCTCACCAACGGACCTCTCTGCCAGCACCCATCCCCGCCAGGACAAAAACGGTGTTCCCTGCGGACTGGTGAAGGTGCAGCTGGCAGCCGTAGGCGCGAAATACGAAGGCAATGTCCTGGGCGACACCGAATATAAGACTGGGGAGTACTGGGTGTACATGAGTCAGGGATCGTATATGTTGCGTATCAAACATCCCAACTTCGTTCCACTTAACGTGAACTTCCGCGACTATGGCATCCGTAGTGTGGAGCCAAAGACCACCTACGTGCTGACGCTCCAAATACCTCAGGGCAATCAGGAAATAGACGACGGCATGCGCTATCTGGTCCTGAATGTTGAACCCAAGAACAGTACGGTCTATATCGACAACAACATTCAGGAGGTGCAAGACGGGACGGTCAGCATCCGACTGAGCAAGGGTGTTCATGCCTACCGGGTGGAGGCACCTGGCTATAAGCCCGAAATTGGCAATATTGATGTCGAAGACATAAAGACAGTCAAGCCTGTCGTGCTGAAATCTCTTTATGCCACACTACAGGTCACCTGTGCCACAGAACAGGTCAAGATATACATCAACGAAGAGCTAAAAGGCAATGCTCCCTGGAAAGGAACGCTTCGCCCCGGCGACTATCTGGTCGAAGCCCGCCGCGAGGGTCACCGTTCCCAAAAGCTGAATGTGCATCTGTCGGCAAGTGAGACGCAGGATCTCAGCATCCCAGCACTCATCCCCATCACCAGCAGTATGGACGTGAACTACAAACCTGTTGGTGCAGAGGTATGGCTCGACGGGAAACAATTGGGCACGTCGCCCGACATTTTCCGTGGCATCCTGGTAGGCAAGCATGACCTGGAGATCCGTAAGGGTGGCTATGAAACGACAAGACAGACCGTCGTCATCGAAGAGCGTAAAACCACAAATGTCAGCGGTAGCCTGCAAAGTGCGAGAGGAACAGTCATGGCGGCAGCCGCCACTGCTAGCGATAACGGTGACCTCACCGCTCCTTCAGCCACAATGAGCAAGTTTTTCCCCATTTATGGAATAACGATCGGTAGTGCCACCCATGAAGATGTGGCTGCAAAGGGCTATGCAATAACGGAGAGAGAAGGCTGCTACCATGTCATGCAGGAAGGTGCCGGCACCTTCTCTGACGACAATAGCGATAATGTCTTTGAAAGTTTTTCTGTGTATCATTTCCATCGTATGCCAGAATTATGGGAAAGCGGCATAGGGTTGAAATGGAGTCTCAGCTATAACCAGATCACCAGACTCTTTCAGAATCTGGGATACAAGATTTCTGTTGTTAATGCTCCTACGACGGAGAATTATCAAGGAAGGAAAACGCTGTCTGCAAAATTCAAAGCTACCTCTCCCGACGGCGAACTGGAATTCCGTTTTACCTTTGACTATGGAAACGAGGCAAAGGAAGGATATACTATCGACTCCAGCAACTCCCTATTCTCAATTGATGTCACCTACATAGGCAGAATAGCCCCCAACCTCAGAAAGAATATCAACAGCGGTTCGTCGTACACCCTTGAACACCTCATCAGCCATCCACTGATCTATCTCGATGAGAATGATATCTCCTTGAAATACAAAGATGCATATAAGAAACTGGAGAAAACTCATGACCAGCAATCATGGAAGCTGGAGAACTACAAAGGGAGGTATATCTACCTGCGGTCAAAAGGAAGTAACAACAAATTTTTCGAAGGCGAAAGGAACATACAAGTCATGCACTGCTATTGGAGCAACCCCTCAGCACCGATGACTGAACTGGAGATGAGCATCGTGGATAGCCATCTCTACTCTTCGTTCGAGGAAGCCAAAGTCTATGTCGAAGGTGTCGTGGAACGGCTTAAAGCGATGGGCTACGACATGAAGGCCGACAATGAAGAGTACACAGGTAGCAACGGCATACATACTATCAAACTCCGACTTCCCAAGCAATTCTTTAATCAACTACACATTACCGTGATGTATAATAAGCATTGAGCTTAGAAAATAAGATTGGCATCAACTTCTCCACCTAGACCACAACATGCAGGAATGCTTATTCTGAGAGGCGCACAGGGCTGCTTGTTCAGGTCCAGACGAGGCGACGTGCTGGCCGAAAGATCCATCGGTGCCACATCGAACGACTCCACCGTGAGCTTCTGGCCAAAGGCGGCACCGATGATGGCAGAGAACAGAAAGAGAAGTATTATACGTTTCATAAAATTCCTTGTTTTAGATTTCGCATGCAAAAGTACGCAATTTATTTCTTTCACACAAATATTTCAAAGGATTCCTTGTTTTGGGGCATGAATTATTTGGCCGATTGAGTCAAAAGAAAGTTGTTGCGAAAAAATTCGCAACGAAGAATTTCGCAATGCGAGAAATCCCTTTAGAATGATACTTCGTTACAGCGGGCATGTTGGAGAGAGGATGTTTATTCTGAGAGCCGAACAGGGCGCACAGTAAAGGCGTAGTAACGGCTGTAGCTGCTCGTTCTGAGGTCGCTCGAAGTGAAGCCAAGATACCACGCAGCGTCCGGGTAGCTCACGTTGAGCATGCGCGACCAGAAGTGGCCGAGCGAGCCCGCATAATTGAGCGAACTATTGTCGCGGTACCCTGCAGCAGGCAGGAAATAAATCTCTTCGAGAGTTGGCATGCACCAAAAAAGATGATGGGACTTTCGACATTCCGCTGTATGCTACTTGCCCCATCTTTCACTAGCTACTCGAGCCAGTCGGTTTCGAATGAACTTATGCAAGTCCATTCAGGATGACCGTCGGTTTACAACACCATCATTCATCTCTTTGCAAGTATCCACTTGCCACAGGGTTCTAAGCTCAGAGTGCGAGGCGGAAGCCGAGGTTGTTGTTGCGGTTCGAAGGGCTGTTGTTGTTGCGATTCGAAGAGCGACAGTTCCTGGCATTGTTGTTCCAGCTACCACCACGGTTCACACGGTTCGACCCACTCTCTGACGGTCACCCGATATCGATTCAATGCACGATCTCCTAAACTTCCAACTGTCGGCATGCTTGACGAAAGCCAGCAAAGGGAGAAGGTGCTCTGTATATTTACTATCATCCCAGATCCCGTTGGATAATTTGTTTTCATAGGTTATCATTTTACTTCTGAATCGACGCTTGCCTTGACCACACATCAGATAGTGATAGGGCAAGACGCGATATCCCAAAAACGACAATCCATCTTTTGAATTGCAGAAAACTGGAGGTTTCAACTCTAGACATAACTTGTCAGATGCATATTCTTTAAGTTTTTCTACTGCTGCCTTCAGTATCTGCCTGTCATCAGCTGCTATTAGAATATCGTCCATATATCTTATATAAACAGGAAGACGGAGCTGCTCCTTTGCCATGTGGTCAAATCCAGAGAGATAGGCGTTAGCAAAATACTGACTAGTGAGATTACCTATAGGCAGCCCCCGGCCACACTCCGTGCAATAGCTGTCGATAATTTTATTAAAGAGGCGTAGTAGGACTGCATCCTTGAATTTCCTTTGAAGCAGATGTTTCAGTTTGTCATGACAGACAGAGTCAAAGTATTTTCTAAAGTCGAGTTTCACCATATTATCGTAATGCGAAGCAGCTTTGGCTGCCTTGCTAAGAGCCTGATATACACCCTTGCCGGGGCGACTGGCGTATGTGTCGAATATAAGGTCACGTTCAAAAAACTCATGACAAACGTTCATGATGGCATGATGGAGTATTCTTTCATGAAAAGATGCGGCACAGATAGTACGTTTTTTAGGATCATGAATGATGAAAAAATGGTAATGACCTATTTCCGTCGACTCATTCAGAATCGATTGCTGCAGTTGGTAGATATTATCATCGAAGTGCTCTCGGAATTGCAGAACTTCGCGTTTACGCTGTTTTCCCACACTTGCCTTGACAAATGCCAGATATAGATTATCAAGACTGGCTATCTGCGATATCAGATTCCCCACCCTTTTCATCGTCAAGTTGAGTTTTGTCGATTAAACAAAAAGCGTTGCCATATTTTTCCACTCTCTTCTTCCCTATACCAGGAATTTTCACGATATTCGCAGCATCAAGCACCTCAAGCCTTGCCATATCAGCCAGTTCTGCATCTGTAAAAACAGCATAGGCAGGAATGGCCTCACTTTCAGCTATTTCCTTACGTAGTCTTCTCATGCGTGAAAAACGTTCAAAAGATACTGAATCAAGCACATCCTTATAGTCAATCTTTGACTGCTTTTCACCATTGGAGAACCGTTCACGACCTTCACTCTTGACAGACGGCAAAAAGGTGATACAGAAAGTCCAATAACAGCCATCTGCTGACTGGGCCAATTCGCGCCTTACATCAACAATCTTATGCGAACGCAAGAACACGTTTAATTCTTCCTGTTCCGCCTCTTCAGCCAGTACAGGCAAAGTGATGATTTTTATCTGCATTTTTTTTATTTGTCGGCTTGCCTACTTCTTTCTTTTTTGGCCCTCCGTGCTGCTGTCAGTGCCTTGCTTGGGGCTTCTCCAAAGCCCCCGCCAGCACTGACTACAGCACTCCGCACTAGCTTAGAACCCCACCAAGAGATGAATCATGGTGTTGTAACTCAGAGTGCGAGGCGGAAGCCGAGGCTGCCGCGGATCGAAGGGCTGTCGTAGTTGCGATACGAAGAGCGACAGGTCCTGGCACCGCTGTACCAGCTACCACCACGGTACACACGGTTCGACCCACTCGAAGGACCTATAGGATTCGTCTGAGCACTATTGCTGTAATCGCCTTTCCTGTCCTGACACCACTCCCACACATTGCCGCTCATGTCATACAATCCAAGCTCGTTGGCCTGCTTCTTCTTAACCTCATGTGTCGTATTACCGCTATTGCCGTCATACCATGCCACGGAGCCAATATCGTCGCTACCGCTATACTTGTAGCCCTTAGGCTTGTTGCCGCCACGAGCGGCATACTCCCACTCAGCCTCGGTAGGCAGGCGGAACGTGCGACCAGTCTGCGCATTCAGCTTTTCGACGAACTCCTGGCACTCCTCCCAAGAAACAAAGTACATGGGATAGTTGGGACCTTCACCGCGCATAGACCAGCTTGTATTAACTTTGTCACGTTGCTGACGAACCGTACTGCCCATCACTGCCTCCCACAGCGCCTGCGTCACCTCCGTCTCACCGATATAATAGTCGGACAGCGTCACCTGGTGGACAGGCTTCTCGTCGCTGTCAGCATCGCTGTCGTTGCTGCCCATCTGGAAAGTGCCGCCATCGACTCGCACCATGCGGAAAGAAACACCGCCAAAAGAGAAGGGCTCAACAGGAAGCTGTGGTGTCTGTACTATAGGGGCAGAAACATTTTGTAAAGGCTGCTGCACGGTGGCAACTGTTGCAGACACCTTTTTCTCCAGCTGCTCAGTGATGACACGCTGACTGCCACCGTTCAACTTCACCGTTCCCTCGGCGGTGATATAGCCATTAGCGGCAATCATATAGGCATGCTCGCCCAAGGGCAAAACCACCTCCACATGACCATTACCCTGCTGTGGCTCGGAGTCGATGAGCACCATGGCATCCTTCGGCGTGTAGTTGATCACCAGCTTCTGCGTCTGCACCTGCTGTGCCGCCTGAGCCTCGGTCAGCGTCAGCTCGTAGGTTACCTTGCTCTCCACAGCCTTCACGCCATAGTCGGCAAAGGTGATTGTCAGCGGCACATGACGGGCAGGCACGATCTTCATCATCTTCGTATCGGCTGACAGATAGACCCACTTCTCCGTACCACGGTTCTCCACCTCACCAATCACATTGCCTACCACACGGCTGATATCATCCACCATCAGCACCTTCACCAGCGCACAGGGCACGTCGTTCTTGTCCAGACGGGGCGACGTACTGGCAGAAAGGTCCATCGGTTTGACCTCGAACGATTCTACCGTCAGCTTCTGGGCAAAGGTAGTGCATATCATCGTCAAGAACAGAAAGAGAAGTATTACACGCTTCATAAATGTTTTGTTTTGGTTATTGCATGCAAAAGTACACAATTTATTTCATTTATACAAGTAATTCTGGAAAAAACATGCCTTTTCTCACTCCGTCACCAAAACACATGGGTTCGTTGAATAAACGCCCAATGCTCACACGAAAAGCTACGCATCCTTTGGCTATTCCACAAAATGTTGCTACCTTTGCAGCAAAATTAAAAGAATATCGCTTATGGATCGCTTAAAATTGTTTTTTTTGACAGCAGCCTTGTTCTTGCTGGGAATGACAGCACAGGCCACTTCAGCCAGAATCTCTACGACAACAGTGAAAGTGAATGGAGACGTGACGCTCACACTGCCGAGTGCCTATTCCAGCGTCCTGCAATATCAAGCCACAGGCGTCAACTACCGCTGGTATAGCGACAACACCTCGAAAGCCACTGTCAGCTATTCCAGCTATAAGACCTGCACGGTAAGAGGAAAGGCTGAGGGTACGTGCAAAGTGTATTTCTATGCCAGCTTTTTTATTGATGGCCATTACCTCACTTACGACTTTTATTGGGATGTGACGGTATCGGGATATACAGGGGGTGGAGGCACAACGATCGTCGACCCCGTTTCTATCTCTATACATCCCGCTTCGCTGACATTGGATGTGGGACAATCCTATAACTTGACCTATGATGTCTATCCTGCCAATGCCACCTATTATAATCCCGAATGGGTGAGCTATCATGAGGAGATCGCTACGGTCAGCAGCACTGGCAAGGTCACAGCGACAGGCCCTGGAACGGCCTATATCTACTTATGGGTAGACAAAAAGGATGGTGGAAACCTTGTGGGAACGTGTGAGGTCACTGTTAAAGAGCCCATGCTTGGTGATGTCGATAATGACGGCGATATCTCTGTCTCGGATGCAAAGGCTATCGTTGATTATATCCTTGGTCAGACACCTGACAACTTTAATATAAAGGCCGCCGATATGAACCAAGACGGCAAGGTGAACATCGCGGATGTCACGGCCGTGGTCAGCAGCATCCTGGCTGCCAACCAGCCTGCCCATTATCTCCATGTCGACGTTGAAGAGTTGAACTTTGACAGCAAGGGAGGAACAAGCCAAAAGATCACCGTCGACACCGATGCCTCATATACCATTACTTCTTCCGACCCGTCGTGGCTTACCATCAACCAAGATGGCAACACCTTTACTGCCACAGCTACGAATAATAGTACTGGAAGCGAAAGGAATGGCATCATCACTATTGCTATGACCGGATTGGTAGCAGGGGAGAAATATGAGGTGGAGGTGCCTGTCAAGCAGGCACGTCCGTCGATTGGTATTTTGGAGTTTGATGGCGGAGGCATGGCTGTCCTTGTGGAAGGGAATGGCAAGAGTCTGTCGTTCAACATGGTAAGCGTCGTGGGTGGCACCTTTGAAATGGGAAGCACTAGTAGTGGTAGCGATGCCTCGTCCGGTCATTCCGTGACATTGTCTTCTTTCCTTATGGGTGAAACAGAGGTGACGCAAGATTTATGGTATGCCGTCATGGGAAAGTCACCTACTAGTGGATATAATTGGGATTATACGGGCGTTGGAGACAAATATCCTGCCTATTGGGTTAGTTGGGACGACTGCCAAGAGTTTATCAAAGCATTAAACGCCATGTTCGCATCTTGTTTTGATGACAATCGCCAGTTCCGCCTGCCTACTGAAGCGGAGTGGGAATATGCCGCCCGTGGTGGCAATAAGTCGAAGGGCTACAAATATAGCGGTAGCGACGATATTGGCTCCGTGGCATGGTATAGCGGCAATAGCGGTAATACGACACATGAGGTTAAGAAGAAACAGGCTAACGAACTAGGCCTATACGATATGACGGGTAATGTGTATGAGTGGTGTTATGATTGGTGGGGCAGCTATAGTGGAAGTGCACAGACAAATCCTGTTGGACCAAACGAAGGAACCTATCGAGTTTTTCGAGGAGGAAGCTATTATGATTCAGAGCGCCAGATTACGTATCGTCGCGGTTATTCACCAGATTCTCATTGGAGTGATTTCGGCTTCCGTTTGGTTTTAGGCGCACCTTTGGAAGAACTGGCTAATCCCGAATAGGCAGGCGGTGATAGCCCTGTAAATGGTGCGGTTTATTGTCCAAAACCAAGGAATACGCAAAAAAGTTGTCCGAATGAAATAAAATGTGTACTTTTGCATGCGCAATACCAAACAAAGTATGAAATGAAACGATTACTACTGCTCAGTATGTTTTTAGTGGTGACTGTCTGCATGGCCTCTGCACAGGAGTTGACGGTGAAGTCAATGAATGCAGAGCTGTTGGACCTCTCTGCCAGCACCAATCCCCGCCTGGACAAGAACGGCAACGCCTGCGGTCTGGTGAAGGTCAGACTGGCCACCACTGGTGCTGTTTTCTCCGGCAATGTGTTGGGCGAGGTGGAGAACCATGCAGGTGAATACTGGGTGTACATGAGTCAAGGATCGTATATGCTGAAAGTGCGGCATCCAGAGTTCATTGCCCTCGACGTGAACTTCCGCGACTATGGCATCCGTGGCGTGGAGCCAAAGACCACGTATGTATTGACACTGCTCCTGCCTCAGGTATTATCGGGAACAGCAGGGCGATTCTCATTAAAAATTAACCCCTCTTTCAGTTCTGGTTTTTCTGATGATGGCTGGGCTAATCTCTTGCCACAGTGGCGATTGGGACAAGGGAGTGACACATTAACAGTCTATAGAAACTTAAGGAATGGCCAGTATGACCAATTATATACTATTAAACCTGATGGCTTAATCAACAACCTAAACACTGGAGACGTTTTGACTATCTTTCCTGCGAATGAGTCATTTGAACCTTTTTCCGCTACAATTACGGATAGTATATTAGAAAAGAATGAAATAAAATGTGTATTTGAAAAGAAAAAATCTTCTTTGCACGGCTATGTTATTGATGACTATTCTCATAAGCCTGTAAAAGATTGCACAGTCTTGCTCTATTTGGGGTCGTATAAGGACATAAAAAAACCAAATAATTTTCTTCTTTCTGGGTGGGGGTATGAAAAATATTTTGAAACAAATGAGGCTATTGGCACATTCTCGACTGATAATAATGGATATTTTGGATGGAAGGACTGTGTTATAGATTATACGCATTATATTTCAGCAAGACCACCAAGGGGCTATGCGAGCATAGAAATGAATGCTGGTGTAAATATGAAGCCTAAAGATTGCGCCAATGATTCCCTGATAATAAGAATACGGCCCAAAATCATTAAAGGGGTTGTCACGAACGGGAAAGCAGCTATTCCTAATGTCGAAATAGAATGCGAGACATTATACGGGGAAAAGATTCTTACTACTGGACAAGATGGGAGTTTTGAGATAATTGGCCTAACAAGTGAATTTGTTCGATTCAAACACCATGATTTCAGGGTGATGGATATTAAATTAAATGATTTATATTATAACAAAGATAACATAGCTATAGCCATGAAAAAAGGTAATAAGAAGATGCCGTATAGAGGTGAATATAAATGGGGGAAAATCAAAGAAATAAAGTAAACTTTGGGTTTCAAAATATATCAATTACTGCTATGCCAAAGATGTTGAATCCATGGCTGATTTATACGAATCAGGTGGTTTACATGCATATAGAGACAGCGTTCATGACGGAATTTACTCTTTGAAGAAAAAACGATTGTGCCTTATGGTTACACATAAATATCTTTTCACGTTATTAACCCTGCTTCTCCCAATGCTGATGCATGCTCAGAAGCTAATGGTGAAGTCGATGGAGGTGGCGTCGCTAGACCTTTCAGCCAGCATCAATCCCCGACTTGACCTCAATGGCAACCCTTGTGCGCTAGTCCGAGTGATACTGAAAGATGATGCGCCTAAATTTGAAGGCAATGTTCTCGGGACTGTTGAGAAGAAAGGATTGGCCTATTTGGTTTACATGTCAGCAGGGACTAAGATGCTACGTGTTGTGCCATCAAATAGTTTTCCCCTGGTGATAACATTTGCTGATCATGGAATTAAGGCGTTGGAAGGGAAGATGACTTACGACCTGACATTATACATGGTCGACGTTCAGTCACAGCCCCAATTTTCCTTTATTCATTCCTCATCCGGTGTCAACACTTATATGGTAGGGACAGTCCTCTTTAATATGATTCGCGTGGAAGGGGGAACATTTAAGATGGGAAGTAATGGTCACATGAGTGGCAGGGGAGTAAGTCCTGTCCATAAAGTAACGCTTGACTCCTATTCACTCGGGGAAACAGAGGTAACTCAGGAATTGTGGGAAGCTGTCATGGGATCCAATCCTTCAAAGTTCAATGGGGCAAGGCGACCAGTGGAACAAGTCAGCTGGGACGATTGTCAGGAGTTTATCATTAAGTTGAACGAGATATCGGGCCAGCATTTCCGTCTCCCCACAGAAGCCGAATGGGAATATGCTGCGCGCGGAGGTAATGTTAGCAATTGGTATCCATCAAAACTCCAACTAAATATTGCAGGATTAAAAGATGCTGATTGGCATATTGATTCTGTAGCTGTATATGAAAAGAACAGCAGACATAGAGGCGAAAACAGTCCAGAATATGGTCCTCACAATGTTGGGACTAAGAAGCCCAACGAACTAGGATTTTACGATATGAGTGGAAATGTGTGGGAATGGTGCCATGACTGGTATGCCGAATATACCAAGGACAACCAGACCAATCCTTCCGGTCCTCTATCCGGTTCTTTTAAGGTGATGCGTGGTGGCAGTTGGCAAGATAATTCTACAGCTATAAGTGTCACTTATAGATATTTAAAGAAAACAACGTACTCACACAATTCACTAGGTTTTCGCCTCGCTCAATAACTATGATTAGGAAACTACTTATCTATGGCCATGTTAAATAATTGTTAAAAACTGCACGTCATTGGGATTAAGGCCGTATTACTCTTGGCTATTCCAATATTCTTTTGTAACTTTGCAACTGATAAGATATTATTCTTATCAAAGCAAACATGGAAGAAACAAACAATATATTATCTGTTCTTGACGGCTATACGCTTAACAATCCTGATGATATAGCCAGAGAGATAGCTGACGGTTTCCGCAAACGCCGCATAGAAAAGAATCTTACACGCGAGCAGGTGGCCGAGCAGTCAGGAGTGGCTGTGAGCAATATCATCAGGTTTGAACAGAAGGGACTGATCTCTCTTAAAAATCTCATTGGCATTGCAATCGCACTAGGCTACACATCAGAGATCAAAAGCCTATTTGCCCAGCCTAAATTTTCCACGATGGAAGAGCTTACACAAATCCGCAAGAACCAAAACAAGAAAAAGGCACATAGGGCATGATAAAGATTGAACTACTCAACGTGAAATATCACGACCGTATGGTGGGTATGCTCTCACTAACCCCCGATAACAAGTTGTGCGCCTTTGAATACGACAGAGCATGGCAGGCCGATGGGTTTAGCATTTCTCCATTGGAACTGCCGCTGCGCCCAGGTCTGTTCTTGGCGAAGCCATACCCTCTCTTTGGTAATTTCGGTATCTTTGAAGACAGCCTGCCCGACGGATATGGGCGTTATCTGCTTCATAAGTTGCTACAGAAGGAAGGTATAGACGACTACAACCTGTCTGCGCTTGACCGACTAAGCATTGTCGGCAGCAGTGGGATGGGAGCTTTGACCTACCACCCTGAAACAGTTATTCATAAAGGCAATGAGACAACGGACTTTGACCTGCTGCAAGAGAAAGCGTTAGAGGTACTGAAGGAGCAACAGGACACAGACGCAGGACTACTACTTTATAATAGTGGCAATAGCGGTGGAGCTCGTCCAAAAGCAATATTCTCTGACGATGAAGGCCACTGGCTTGTAAAGTTTCGTCACACATACGACCCACAAGATATGGGACAACAGGAATATCACTACAATGAGGTGGCCAGGCAATGCGGCATCAGCGTGCCGGACTTCAAGCTGATAAACGGACGCTATTTCGCCTCTCGCCGATTCGACATAGATGCTGAAGGCAACAGAATTCATATCGCCACGGCTGGAGGACTACTATGCGTATCGCTCTCCAACCCTGTCCTCGACTATAGCAATCTGCTTGCACTGACAGGCTATCTCACACAGAATGCGATGGACGTAGAGGAAATGTACCGGCGCATGGTATTCAACTATCTTACGGACAACAAGGACGATCATTGCAAGAATTTCAGTTTCCTAGTCACTCGAAGTGATAATAGCTGGAAGTGGCAACTCGCACCTGCATACGACCTCACCCTTTGTACGGAAGGGTACAACGGCGAACATGCCACATCCGTCAACGGCACAGGACGCCCTTCCATCAATGATTTTATTGCCGTTGGAACCAAGATAAAGATTAAAGAGCAACGATGCAAGGAGATCATTGATGAAGTAAGGCACAACTGTAACGATCTTACTCGCTATACTATCAAGATGTAGTCCACCCTACTCACGGAGCATATATGTTGTTGCAGCAAAAAAACTCAATCATTACATTTTTCCTTCAGCCATCTTCCAGCCATCGATGCGCCCCTAGCTCCTGTGCCGGAAATACTGGGGGATTCGCGTTGTGGCGGTGAGCCTCTGCTGGGGCGCGGCCTGACGGCCTGCATCGCGCCCCGCCTGAGGCTCACCGCCACAACGCGAATGGGTGGGTGTCTTG